>ERZ1026846.1823-NODE-1823-length-12570-cov-8.311706_pt1 | contig 12570 bp, 7 predicted proteins | sample MGYA00380153_ERZ1026846 | MGnify/ENA primary metagenome ERZ1026846 (study PRJEB33269, sample SAMEA4719789) | human gut metagenome | biome: human-associated habitat; feature: organic feature; material: feces | place: Cameroon | collected 2013-10 ... | reverse complement strand
GCGATCTGCTTCTTCTCCTTAGTTTGCCCCTCAGCACGTCCCTCAGCACGTCCCTTGTCGTGTCCCTCTTTTATGGCGAATTTGAAGGTGGCATAATTGTCGCGCAGTATTTTGATACTTTCGTCGTATTTCTCGTGTTCCTCTTTGCTCAGTGCAGTAATGTCGGAGATTTCGGCTAACTTGCGGAACACCGCATTCTTGGCCATGAAGGGCATTCTTTCAAATACATTCATATTCTTCAATACATATATCCAACGTTCAAAGTCGTTATTACACTCGTGCTCCTTTTTCGTAAATAATGGGAGCGTTAAATAAACAATGCGCAGGTGGTCGGTAACAGCCTGTCCTGTGTCGCGGTCAGCCAATACAAGGTCTGTACGGAACTTGCGCTCTTTTAGGTGCGCATCCTCAAAGTTGAGGAAGCAGATGGTATAGACCGGCATCAGCTCGTAGTCCCATTCGCCCTTTTGCCCTTGTGTGATAATAGCACGTGAGGAGTAGTAGAGCGCGCGGTCGATGAAATGCTCCTGCATGCGGTTTTGCATTTCAATGATGAGGTGTCGTCCTTCATTGGTGGTGCAGTAGATGTCGAAAATAACTTTTCGTGCATCCTCGGTCAAGCCAATGTGCTCGTTGTTCTTAAATTCGAGCGAGGCTATGCAAAACTCACCTTCGAACAAGTCGTTAAGAAAGCTGATGAGCAAGTCCTTTGTTATTTCTTGTCCGAAAATGTGTTTGAAGCCCCAGTCTGTAAAAGGGTTAATATAGCGGGCCATAATGTGCGGTGTTAGGTTTGTTTCTGCAAATATACGTACAATTTTGCATATTGTGCAACTTGGTCCAGCCTTTAGTGCTCCCCTTGTTAGTCCACCCCTCGGTGGCCTGTGGGACAGTGAGGCGTGCAAAAAGAAAGCCTCCGCCCGTGGTGGGGCAGAGGCTGTATTATAAAGAGTCAGATTCCGCTGCTTGTGGGTAGGTGTTTTAGGCGTAAGGCGCCCGTGCACCACCTACAAGGACAATGTGTAGCGGAATGCTACTTGTTGCGTTTATGTGTAGACGTTCTTGTTGCGTTTTTAGCAGTCAGTTTAGTGTTGAGCACGCGGTAGTGTGCTTGCTGCTGTCGGCGTTCCTCGCCACGTGCCTTCCACTCCTTCATTGAGTAGTATCTGCCCGTAGCGGGGTCAAGATATTTCATTTCGGGCAGTCCGGCAGGTCTGTCGTCGGCGGCCTGTCCTTCAGTGCCGATGCGTTCAACCTTTACCGAGGCCACACCATGGCCCACCATGCCCAGTTCGCGTGCGGCGGCCATGGAGAGGTCCACCACGCGTCCGTGGCCGAAAGGTCCGCGGTCGGTAACCTTCACCACCACCTCTTTGCCATTGTTCTTGTTAGTCACTTTGAGCAGTGTGCCGAACGGCAGAGTGCGGTGTGCGCATGTGAGGCTGTCTTTATGGTAGCGCGAGCCGTCGCTGGTGCGGCGTCCGTGCAGTCTGTTGCTGTAGTAAGATGCTTTGCCATGCTGCTGTGCAGCGGCGGTTGTGGGGAATGCGAATGTTGCGAGAGTTGCTAAGATAAGAATTACTTGTTTGATAGTCATCTGATAAGTTTTGCCACGAGGATTGCCGCCGGCTCCAATAGTGGTCAGTTTAGCCATACTGCCTTTGAGCCTGTGATGCTTGCAGCGGAATCTGCAGATAAAAACGGCAAATGCGCCATGGGACTTTCGGCTTGCCCGGAGGGTTGCCAAATGTCCGCCTCGTGAGGTTTACGGGTGCAAAGGTACGAATTTTTGACGAGTTGCGCAAGTGTTCCGCCTTGATTATCACCACATTGCCGTTCTGTGAGGCCCATTTTTAAGACTTGCTAAAAGCGTCCCCCCTTACGTGCTTCCAGCTTGCAGACCCCTTGTATTTATGGGCAGAGTCGGCTCTTGTTAGATGGTTAACAAGTGTTTAATAGTCTACCGAAAGTAGTGCCCTGCAACGCTGAATGTTAAATATTAAATTTGCAAGCGTCTCAGACGCTCGTAAGGCTTCATTCTGACAGATTTAGGGGGTGCGCAGCTTACATATTGCACATAATTTATTACTTTTGCATTTCAAGACAATTCCTCTAATCAGATACAACCACTTATGCAGCGCTTCATATCATTTTTGCTCACGTTAGTGTGCGGCATCATTACCATAGCTGCGCAGAGCGATGACCTGCCCACCGCCAATCCCGTCATGACCTACACCGACGACGACGGGCAGGAGGTGAGCGAGACCCAATACGACGGTTCTGCCCCGTTCAAAGCCACGTTCAAGGCTTGTCCCGAGCACACGGGCAACTACACTCCCCTTTACGAGTGGCGCTTCACGCGCAGCGGCGAAACAGCCCCATTCCTTGTGCGTTACGACCAAGACACCGAATATGAGTTCTTGCAGTCAGGCACATTCAGCGTCGAGTTGCGCGTCAGTTTTGTGCAGGGCACCGACACCATAGCCTACGAGATGGACGAGCCTTTCAGCATAGCCATATCCGAGTCAAAGCTCGAAGTGCCGAACGCCTTCACTCCCAATGGTGATGGTGTCAACGACGTGTTCCGCGTCAAGGAGGGGTACAAGAGCATCGTGTCGTTCAAGGCCATGGTGTTCGACCGTTGGGGCAAGAAACTCTATGAGTGGACCGACCCTGCCGGCGGTTGGGACGGCCGCAGCGCCGGCCATGCAGTGCCCGATGGCGGATACTACCTCAACATTCAGGCACGCGGTGCCGACGGCAAGCACTACAACATCAAAAAGGTGATAAACGTGTTGCGCGGTTACACCGAGAGCGGCACGACGACAGAATAAACCTAAATGCACTGATGTCAGAAACTAAATCAGACAATAACATCGAAATATATGGCGCACGCGTGCACAACTTGAAAAATGTGGACGTAACACTGCCGCGCCACAGCCTGTGCGTCATAACCGGCCTGAGCGGTTCGGGCAAGAGTTCGCTCGCGTTCGACACACTCTACGCCGAGGGCCAGCGCCGTTATATCGAGACATTCTCGGCCTACGCGCGCAACTTCCTCGACAACCTTGAGCGCCCCGACGTCGACAAAATCACCGGTCTCAGCCCCGTCATAAGCATAGAGCAGAAAACCACCAGCAAAAATCCGCGTTCCACCGTAGGCACGGTAACCGAGATATACGACTTTCTGCGCCTGCTTTATGCCCGTGCGGCCGAGGCCTACTCCTATGTCACGGGCGAGAAGATGGTAAAATACACCGAGGAGCGCATTGTCGACATGATACTCACCGCCTACGAAGGGCACAAAGTATACCTGCTCGCCCCCCTTGTGCGCAGTCGCAAGGGGCATTACAAGGAACTGTTTGAAACGGTGCGTCGCAAAGGTTTCCTCACCGTACGTGTCGACGGCGAGCTGCGCGAGGCCACACCCGGCATGCGCCTCGACCGTTATAAAAACCACGACATCGAAGTGGTGGTAGACAAGCTCGCCGTAAAGGCCAAGGACGCTGAACGGCTGCACAAAAGTGTGGCCCAGACCCTGCAGCAGGGTGGGGGCGTGATGATGGTGCTCGACGCTGCCGACAACCAAACACGCTTCTTTTCCAAACAACTCATGGATCCCGCGTCGGGCATAGCCTACCGCGAGCCAGCCCCGCACAACTTTTCGTTCAACTCAGCCCAAGGCGCCTGCCCCAAGTGCAAGGGCCTGGGCTATGTGAGCGTGATGGACCACGAAAAAGTAGTGCCCGACGACAAGTTGAGCATACGCGAAGGCGGCCTCGCCCCATTGGGCAAATACCGCAACGCACTCATATTTTGGGAGATACAGTCGGTGCTTGCCGACTACGACTGCGACCTCAAAACCCCCATACGCGACCTCCCGCCTGAGGCCCTCGACGAGGTGTTCAACGGCCGTGCCGACCGCCTGCGCATACCAGCACAGGTGGCCCACACCACCGATGACTACTACGTAGAGTTTGACGGCCTTGTCAAGTACATACAGCAAATGGCCGACTCCGACATGGGAGCCGCCTCGCAGCGTTGGGCCGAGCAGTTCTCAAAGACCACCGTCTGCCCCGAATGCCACGGCGCCCGCCTCAACAAGGAGGCCATGGCCTACCGCTTTGCCGGCAAAACCATAGCCGAACTCTCCAATATGGACATAGCCGAGCTCTACGACTTCCTGTCCAACGTCGAGGTACAGTTAGACAACAAACACCGGGCCATAGCACACGAAATACTCAAAGAGCTGATGTCGCGCCTCAAGTTCCTGCTCGACGTCGGACTCGACTATCTGTCGTTGTCGCGCTCCTCCATGACCCTCTCGGGTGGCGAGAGCCAGCGCATCAGGTTAGCCACACAGATAGGTTCGCAACTCGTCAACGTGCTTTACATACTCGACGAGCCCAGCATCGGCCTCCACCAGCGCGACAACGTGCGCCTTATCAACTCGCTCAAGGAGTTGCGCGACCTTGGCAACACCGTGGTGGTGGTTGAGCACGACAAAGACATGATGCTCGCCGCCGACTATGTGGTCGACATCGGGCCGCGCGCCGGCCGATTGGGCGGCGAGGTAGTGTTCGAAGGCACTCCCGCCCAAATGCTCCAGACGCAGACCCTCACCTCGCAGTACCTCAATGGCCGTCGCGCCATCGAGGTGCCAACCACCCGCCGCAAGGGCAACGGCCATGTGCTGCGCCTGGTGGGAGCAAGGGGCAACAACTTGAAGGGCGTCACCGTCAACTTTCCGCTCGGCACCCTCATCGGCGTGACCGGCGTGTCGGGGTCGGGCAAGAGCACCCTCATCAACGACACCTTGCTGCCCATACTCTCGCAGCACTTCTACCGCTCATTGCGCGAGCCGTTGGCCTACGACCGCATCGAAGGCCTTGAGCACGTCGACAAGGTGGTAGCCGTCGACCAAAGTCCCCTTGGGCGCACCCCGCGCTCCAACCCCGCCACCTACACAGGCGTGTTCTCCGACATACGCTCGCTCTACGTCAACCTGCCCGAGGCCAAAATACGCGGCTACAAGCCTGGCCGTTTCAGTTTCAACGTGCGTGGCGGCCGTTGCGAGGTGTGCAAGGGCAATGGCTACAAAACCATCGAAATGAACTTCCTGCCCGATGTATACGTGCCTTGCGAGGCATGCCACGGCAAGCGCTACAACCACGAAACACTCGAGGTGCGCTTCAAGGGTAAAAGCATAGCCGATGTGCTCGACATGACCATCAACCAGGCTGTAGAGTTTTTTGAGAACGTGCCAAACATCTTGCATAAAATCAAAGTGTTGCAAGACGTCGGTCTGGGTTACATCAAGCTTGGGCAAAGCTCAACCACCCTGTCGGGCGGCGAAAGCCAGCGCGTAAAGTTGGCCACCGAACTCTCAAAGCGCGACACCGGACAAACCATCTACATACTCGACGAGCCCACCACGGGCCTTCATTTCGAAGACATACGCGTGCTCATGGACGTGCTGCAGCGTCTTGTCAACCGTGGCAACACGGTGATAGTCATTGAGCACAACCTCGACGTCATCAAGGTGGCAGACTACCTTATCGACATGGGGCCCGAGGGCGGACGCGGCGGTGGCCAGCTGCTCTACGAGGGCACCCCCGAGGGCTTGGCCGAGAGCGGCGTGGGCTATACAGGCAAATTCCTCAAGTCCGAACTCACACCGCCACACACTGCACAACAAACCGAAAATTCATAAATTCAAACAACAAATAATTATCCATCTATGTTCGAAGGACAACCCAAAGGGCTCTACGCCCTTGCCCTTGCCAACACTGGCGAGCGTTTTGGCTACTACACCATGTTAGCCGTGTTCGTGCTCTTCCTCAAGGCCAACTTCGGTTGGGAGGCAGGCACCGCCGGAGCTGTCTACTCAAGCTTCCTGGCCCTTGTATATCTGTTGCCACTGTTTGGTGGTATGCTGGCCGACAAAATTGGTTACAGCAAGTGCGTCACCACCGGCATCATCGTCATGTTCCTTGGCTACGCCATGCTCTCCATACCAGCAGGAGCAGGCACAGTGGCCGCAGCTATCATGTTCGGCGCCCTCATCATGATCAGCGTCGGCACAAGCCTCTTCAAGGGCAACCTGCAAGTAATGGTTGGCGACCTCTACAACTCGCCCGAGATGCAAGGCAAGCGCGACTCCGCCTTCTCCATCTTCTACATGGCCATCAACATCGGTGCCCTCTTTGCACCTACCGCCGCAGTCAAAATCATGGAGTATGCCCAGCACAGCCTTGGCGTGAGCGAGGCCGACTCCTACCACTACGCCTTTGGCGTGGCCTGCATCTCGCTCATCGTGTCAATAGGTATCTACTATGGTTTCCAGGGCACTTTCAAGCAGGTTATTTCAGCACCGGCCCCCAAGGCTGCTGCCAGCAAGGACGCCACTGCCGAGTCTGAGCCCGAGCTTAGCAAGCAGGACACCAAGGACCGCATCGTGGCCCTCTGCCTCGTGTTTGCCGTAGTCATCTTCTTCTGGATGGCCTTCCACCAGAACGGTCTCACCCTCACCCTCTTTGCCGAGGAGTATACCGCCACCCACAGCAGCGGTCTTGAGAGCATGGCCTTCGACGTTACCAACCTCCTGTTGTGCATCGTCATCATCTACGCCCTCTTCTCACTCTTCCAGAGCAAAACGGGCAAGGGCAAGGGCATTTCGGGCATCGTCATATTGGCTTGCCTTGCAGCCTTAGGCTACAAGTACACCACCCTCAGCCCCGAAGGCATCAGCATTCAGGCCCCCATCTTCCAGCAGTTCAACCCCTGCTTCGTAGTAGGTCTCACCCCCGTGAGCATGGCCATCTTCGGCTGGCTCGCCAGCAAGGGCAAGGAACCCTCGGCACCCCGCAAAATCGGGCTCGGCATGCTCGTGGCCGGCATTGGCTATGTAGTCATGATATTGGCCTCAATCGGTGTGGGCGAAGGCGACCGTGTGTCACCCAACTGGCTTATCCTCACCTATCTCATTCTCACCTTCGGCGAGCTGTTGCTCTCGCCCATGGGCATCTCGTTCGTGTCAAAGGTAGCTCCTCCCAAACTCAAGGGCACCATGATGGGCGGTTGGTTCGTAGCCACTGCTGCCGGCAACATGCTCGTGTCAATCCCCGGTTTCCTTTGGGGCAAAGTGCCCTTGGTAGCCGTGTGGGGCGTGTTGGTAGCCCTCTGCCTCATCTCGTTCATCTTCATCTTCAGCGTAATGAAGAAACTTGAAAAGGTGTGCTGATGCGCGCCTTGACGTAGACACTGGCTAAATTATAATGGCGGAAACAGAAAGCCTTGCCCCACCTTGGGCAGCGCATCTGTTTCCGCCATTTTTTGTGTTCGTGCAGCCGGTTTGGGGGAGATTATAAGTTACCTCAAACGCGCTAAAAAAAACGCAAGCACTAATGGGGGCGAGGCGTCCCAAGGCTGCTGAAAAATGCCCGACGCGGGACGCGTCGCCCCCATTAGTGGTAGCGTTTCCTATCAGATTGACAGGTTAAAAAGCGGATTTTAAGCCAAGGAAAGAACTGCTGTGCCATGGCATTGCGCTCTAATGGGGGCGACGCGTCTCGCGTCGGGGCATTTTTCAGCAGCCTTGGGACGCATCGTCCCCGTTAGTACTTGCGTTCTTTTGCAGCGCATTTCAGGCAACTTAAAATTCCCCCAAAAACGGTCTTGTCCTTGATGTCAATCTTGAACACCCTACGCAACATCGCGCCTGCAAAAAACGCCGATTTTGTTCAATTTGCACGCCGTATTGAATAAAATAGTATGTTTTTTATTCAATACGATGCACAAACTGAACAAAATCGGCTCTGTAAACAACCTAATCTGCAAACAACCTAAAAAGCCAGAAAGCGGCATCTTTAGCAAGAGATGCCGCTTTCTGGCTTTAATAGTATAAATATATGTGTCGCGTCTATGGGCAGAGGCTTACTTCAGCACACCCAGTTCCTTGCCCACCTTGATAAAGGCAGCGATACACTTGTCGAGGTGTTCGCGGTTGTGGCCGGCCGAAATCTGCACACGAATGCGGGCCTGATCCTTAGGCACAACGGGGTAGTAGAAGCCCGTTACGTAGATACCCTCCTCCTGCAGCTTGGCAGCATACACCTGCGACAGCTTGGCATCGTAAAGCATCACGGCGCAGATGGCACTCTGTGTAGGCTTGATGTCAAAGCCGGCAGCCATCATCTTGTCGCGGAAGTAGTTCACGTTCTCAACCAGCTTGTCGTGAATTTCGTTGCTCTCGTCCAATATCTTGAACGTTTCGAGTGCGGCACCCACAATGGCAGGGGCAACAGAGTTAGAGAAGAGGTAAGGACGTGAGCGCTGGCGCAACATGTCAATTATCTCCTTGCGGCCAGTAGTAAAGCCACCCATGGCACCACCAAAGGCCTTACCCAGTGTACCAGTGTAGATGTCTACACGGCCATAAGTGTTGAAGAACTCGCTCACACCGCGGCCAGTGGGACCTACCACACCGGCAGAGTGGCTCTCGTCAACCATCACCAGAGCGTCATACTTCTCGGCCAGGTCGCAAATCTTGTCAATAGGAGCCACGTTGCCGTCCATTGAGAACACACCGTCGGTCACGATAATGCGGAAACGCTGTTCCTGGGCAGCTTGCAACTGGCGCTCAAGGTCCTCCATGTCGGCGTTGGCGTAGCGGTAACGCTTAGCCTTGCACAGACGCACACCGTCAATGATAGAGGCGTGGTTCAGCGCGTCCGAAATGATGGCATCGTCGGCAGTGAGCAATGGCTCAAACACACCGCCGTTGGCATCGAAGCAAGCAGCGTAAAGAATGGTGTCCTCAGTTTTGAAGAACTTTGAGATGGCAGCTTCAAGCTCCTTGTGCACGTCCTGTGTACCGCAAATAAAGCGCACGCTCGACATACCGTAGCCGCGGCGGTCCATCATGTCCTTGGCAGCCTTTATAAGGCGCGGGTTGTTTGACAGACCAAGGTAGTTGTTGGCGCAAAAGTTAAGCACTTCCTTGCCCTTAACCTGGATAGCGGCCTGCTGGGGGCCTTCAATCAGGCGCTCCTCCTTGTAGAGGCCAGCGTCCTTAATATCCTTCAGCTCCTGCTGAAGATGTTCTTGAAATTTACCGTACATTTGTATAAGTGTGATTTATAAAAAGATTTCTCACCAAGCAGCGGCAAGGCGCGCCATGCGCCCCTTGTCGTAGTCACCGCAAAGTAACGTATTTTTTTTTGAAAAATAACCACAGAGTGCGCATAAATCTCAAAAAAAGATTGCACCTTTGCACGTGTGTAATAACAGACACGTCAAACTAACAAAATCCTTTATACAAAAAAGATGAAGAATATTTTGGTGATTGGTGCTACAGGACAGATAGGTTCTGAGCTTACCATGAAGTTGCGCGGCATTTATGGCAACGACCACGTAGTGTGCGGTTACATTCCCAGTGCAGCCCCCAAGGGCGAATTGGCCGAAAGTGGTCCAGCTGAAATCTGCGACGTTACCAATGGCGAGATGATAGCCGAAGTAGTGCTCAAGCACAAGGTCGACACCGTCTACAACCTTGCCGCATTGTTGAGCGTGGTGGCCGAGGGCCGTCCGCAGTTGGCATGGAAAATTGGCATTGACGGCCTTTGGAATGTGCTCGAGGTAGCACGCGAACACGAGTGTGCGGTGTTCACCCCAAGCTCAATCGGTTCGTTCGGTCCCGAAACGCCTCCCAATCACGTACCACAAGATACCATTCAGCGCCCGCGCACCATCTATGGTGTGTCAAAGGTAACCACCGAGTTGCTCTCCGACTACTACTATCGCAAGTATGGCGTTGACACCCGTGCCGTGCGTTTCCCCGGCCTCATCTCATACGTCACACTGCCTGGTGGCGGCACCACCGACTATGCTTGCGACATCTACTATTCGGCCGTTCGTGGCGAAAAGTTTGTATGCCCCATTGCCAAAGGCACTTACATGGACATGATGTACATGCCCGACGCCCTGCGCGCAGCTGTTGAGCTGATGGAGGCCGACCCCACACGCCTTGTTCACCGCAACGCATTCAACATTGCCGCCATGAGCTTCGACCCCGAGGGTGTGCTCGCTGCCATACGCAAGTACAAGCCTGAGTTCGAAATGGAGTACAAGGTTGAGCCTCTCAAGCAGGCCAATGCCGACTCATGGCCCAACAGCCTCGACGACACTTGTGCACGTCAGGAATGGGACTGGAAGCCCGAGTATGACCTCGACCGCATGACAGTGGACATGCTGCAAAAGCTTTCTGCCAAGCTTGGCAAGTAAGCCGCGCATTAGTATCGCGTCAAACGCATATCATTTTATAGCTGAAAAGCCAAGGATCTCTCCCCAGGGGTGTTCCTTGGCTTTTCTCATATCCGGCTGTGCGTAATATGCTAATGAATTGACGCCGCAGCGTGACTACTCTTGTGTGCATTTTGAGAATATTGCGGTAAAACATAATCAAGCGAACGGACTCAAGCCCCAAACGCTACCTCTAATGGGGGCGACGCGTCTCGCGTCGGGATTGAAGGCAAAGGCTCACAGACAGAAGTGTAAATACTGCTGTCTGTGAGCCTTTATAGTGTAAGGACATTGCCTTATTTTCCCGACGCGGGACGCGTCGCTCCCATTAGAGCTTGCGTTTGGGGCTTGAGTCCGTTCGCTTGGTTATTAGCACATTGCCACATTAGCGCGCAAGCGCAGCCCTTAGTAAATCAGCGGCAATAGCAGCACCATGACAATGCCAATGACAATTTGCAGGGGCAATCCCACGCGCACATAGTCAATAGGCTTGTAGCCGCCAGCCGACATCACCAGCGCATTGGGCGGGGTAGAGAAGGGCGACGCAAAACACATGCTTGCCGCCACCGTCACCGCCATGAGCACGGGCACAGCACTGATGCCCTGCGCATGGGCCGCCTGCAGCGCAATAGGCGCCATGAGTACCGCCGTCACCGTGTTCGATATGAAAAAAGTGAGCAGCGATGTCGCCACATATATGGCCGCTATCAGCAAGTACGTGCCGCCGCTGCCCGTGAGCTGCACCAGCGCGTGCGACACCAGTTGGTCGGCACCCGTCTTTTCGAGCGCCGTCGACATGGGCAGCATGGCCCCAAACAGCACAATGCTCTCCCAGTTGATAGTTTTGTAGGCCGCCTCCACACTGCGCAGGCAACCCGTAAATATCATGGCCACGGCAGCCAGCATCACCGCCGTGACGGGGGCAACAGGAATAAAGTCGAAGGCCATGGCCGCCACCATGAGCAGCATGATGAGGGCTGCAAGGGGCGCTTTGTAGTCGAGCGTCACGCGCGCCGCCTGCTCCTCGGGCTGGCCTATCACCACCCATTCCTGACCGTCGTGCTTGTTAAGGCGTGCAATCTGCTCCCAAGGGCCTTGCACCAGCACAATGTCCGCCGCGTTCAGCCGTTGGTCCTTCAGGTTGTCGAGCACATAGTCTTGGTGGCGGCGTATGCCCAGCACACTAAGTCCGTAGTTAGCGCGGAAGTCCGTCTCGCCCACCGTGTGCCCCACCAGCGTAGAGCCGGGCAGCAGCAGAATTTCGGCCATGCCCACATCGTAAAAGTGCAGTTTGCCGTCGTGCATCTCGTCGGCAGCGGTCAGTGCAAAGTCCGTTATGAAGTCAGCCACACGTCCGGCATCGTCGGTTATAAACAGCAAGTCGCCCTCCTCAATGGCCACGTTGGCCATAGACAGTTGTTGCACCTTGCCAAGTGGCGTGTTCGACGACGGTTGGCGGCGCACCTCAATCACCGTCACGCCATAGCGCCCGTGTACGTCAAGCTCCTTGAGCGTGTGGCCCACCATGCGCGATTGTGGTGTAACCACCACTTGCTGCACATTCTGCGTCACCTTGTACTCACTGGCCAGCTGTTGCAGCGTCTTGCCAGTGTGTGCCGCGTTGTGGCTTGTGCGCTCTTTAAGGAAACGTCGCGTGAGCGGAATGAGCACCAGTGTGCCCACTACGATGCAAACAATGCCCACGGGGGTGAATGAGAAGAAGCCCAACGGCTCATAGCCTGCTGCCACCAGCGCATCACGCACTATCAGGTTGGGCGGGGTGCCAATAAGGGTGAGCATGCCGCCCATGCTGCCTGCAAAGGCCAGTGGCATGAGCAGTCGGGCCGACGACAGACCCGCTCCGCGTGCCATGCTCACCACAATGGGCAGCATCAGTGCCACCGTGCCGGTGTTGCTCACAAAGGCGCCCACACCGGCGGTGGTAAGCATGAGCAGCACGAACAGCTTTGTTTCGCTCTTGCCGGCCAGCCCCAATATGCCTGTGCCGAGGCGTTTGGCTAAGCCTGTGCTGAATATGCCGCCGCCTACCACAAAGAGGCCGAGCATCATGATGACAATGGGGTTGGAAAATCCGGCCAGTGCCTCCTCGGGGGTCAGCACGCCGCATACAACAAGTGCCAGTGCGGCGCACACGGCCACGAGGTCGGACCTTATGCGTCCGCTCACAAACAGTATGGCTGCAAGGCTCAGAATAATGAGGGTCTGTCTCTTATACACATCTCCGAGCCCACGAGACCAGAGAGGATC
>ERZ1026846.1821-NODE-1821-length-12579-cov-20.093660_pt1 | contig 12579 bp, 10 predicted proteins | sample MGYA00380153_ERZ1026846 | MGnify/ENA primary metagenome ERZ1026846 (study PRJEB33269, sample SAMEA4719789) | human gut metagenome | biome: human-associated habitat; feature: organic feature; material: feces | place: Cameroon | collected 2013-10 ... | reverse complement strand
TCAACTCGTATTATCAATAATACTTAGAGTGGTCAACTAAAATAGTTAAACCACAGTTTATTATTTAAGTAATATAATATAAATCTCCATTCCGTGACACGGAACGGCCATTCGGTGACACGGAACGGCCATTCGGTGTCACGGAACGCACATTCGGTGTCACGGAACGGAACCCTTAAACAACTAAACTCTCACTTTATAATAGTATACATTATTTTTCCTGATTTTTATCCATTAAACAGCATTGTATTGGATAAAAACCGGCTTTTTTATCCAGTACAGCGTGTTTATTGGATAAAAAGTTGTATGTTTGCCATTATCAACGAGTGAATATACAACGAGCTAATATGAATAATATCATACTAAATCAAAAGAAACTTTATAGTACCAAACGTAAATGATACAATAAAGTTCCCATTGTATGCAAGAAATCAATCTTGCGTAGTTTACATCAAAAGATGAATTGTTTGCTGCAAATTAGCGATTAACATCCATTAACTCGTCTTTTGCAGTTTCAATGGCTGTAAGTTTCAATTCGTCTTCACCCTCCAAAGCATCCAATACTTTGTCGGCAAGCCAAAGAGTGAGCATTTCCTTTTCATCCACTTTGAAATATGTTGCCATTTGAATTACTTGACTTCTCTTTGCTCGTCTATCGCCACGCTCTATCTTACTGAACATGGGTGTGTCTATTTCTAAGTATGCTGCTACTTGGCGTTGCAATATTCCCTGTTCGCCTCTTAGAGATTTTATCTTGTTTCCTAATAACATTGTATTCTACTATTTTAGTCGTTACCCAAATTTACAATTTCCCAATAGCCACCAAAATCAGCCCCATTGCGTTTGATAATTCCAACTTCTCTGAGTTTTTCATCTGCTTTTCTACTCCTCGTGACGACATATCCATTTTCATTGCGATTTCTGCTGCTGATATTGTAGGCTTGTTCTTTATTAAATCAAGTATTCTCTCCGAACTTTTTCTTTCCGAACTTTTTGAAGTAGTCTCCGAACTTTTTCTTTTTCTTTCCGAACTTTTTGAAGCTGTCTCCGAACTAAATAATTGGAAATCTTTATTTTGGGTATCATATTTCTGTAATTTAACGTGAGTACGACAAATTAGAATAACGTTAATTGTCTATCTACTGTCCTTTGAACTGCAATTGTTGGTTTCTTAGAAAAGAAACAATAAGCAGCTAAAGAACCAAGAGTAAAATCCGTCGAAATTCGACAAAATCAAATACTTCCGTCGAAAATCCGTCAAAATTCGACGGAATTTATAGCGGAAGCAACCGATTATAGCGAAATCCGACCGACAAACCGACCATTTCGGTCGAACTTAAAATACAATGGATATGTTATAGGGAAACAAGATAAAGGAATTAAGAGACAAGCATGAGGTGCTGCAACGTCAATTAGCAGCATATTTGGAGATAGACACTCCCATGTACAGTAAAATTGAACGTGGAGACAGACGAGCGAAGAGAAGCCAAGTAATTCAAATGGCAACATACTTCAAAGTGGATGAAAAGGAAATGCTTACCCTTTGGCTTGCTGATCCTTATCCATACTTTGCTTTTTCCTACAACGATATGACTTTTATTCAGTGGTACAAAATAAAATTTGCTATTTTTATTTGGTGGCAGCGAATAAACAAGACTGATTGTATATAATTTTATTTAAGTTTCGCAAGCGAAAGTTAGTGCTCAATTTAGGGCATAGCCCTTTGTATAGGCACTTTTGCAAGTGCCTATATATTGAGATGTTAACATTGTCCTTGTACCATTTATAGAATATATTATTAGTGTACTTTATTACGTGAACAGAACTGCTCAATGTAGATGCCCTTTGGCATTGTCTCCGTCTAGTACTGGAAATAAAATCTCTTTATACTTTTTCTCGCCATGGCTGTACATAATTCAATGTTTTAAATTCAGCAGCGAAGATATATCTTTCTAATTTAAGCCCTAATTTGAGTACTTACCCATTACAATATGTATTGGTATGTTCCGTATCTGTATAGGGATTGGTGTATTCATATCGACGTGGACTTCGACATTGCTCGTTCAACTACACAGGGCTATGCGAAGGCCTCGATTCGTAGGACGGGTGACGAGTGAGTTCCCACGCTTGAACCAGTAAGCTTTTTGTAAGTATCTACCCCAATTCGGGATAAAATAGCGATTAGTTGTATGTGAAGACAGATACGCAAATACTCTTCCCATGCCATCAGACATGGGCTGTATATAAAGAATCGAAAGAGATTATTCTGTCCTTAGAACAATGAAAGTTGCTTCGTGTCTTCGATGCAGTATCCTTGCAATGCCTTTGGCTTGTTGTCAAAGAAACAATATGCTCCCAAGGCAGAAATAAGGTTCATGATAAAGTTGCTTACAGATCTATGGCGTGAGTGTACAATCTGTACCGTACAAATATTTTTGTAACTGTTTGATTTTCACTTATAAAGGTACTTATGAGACTACCAACTTTTTTATGAACTATTCTTATCCCGAACTGGGGGCTTATTTGTATGCAGATATGAAATTTGCACACAAATAAGAGGGAAAAAATAAAGCCGTGACACATTTCAGTTTACATTAATCCAAAAGGTAGTGGTAAGTCGTCTTTGTAAACTTTGCCAATTAATGTCTCTTTTAAAAGATGGGTTTCTTCTTTTGCAATTTGATATAATGACGCTTTCTTATTTGTAAAAATAAATGGCATTTCCATTTTGTGCCATATTACTTTTCTATAATGGCATCCAAACACTCTTGTAGGGCGATACATATAATCACCATCAACAGTTCCCCATCCTATAATCCCTGTTTTTATATTATGCACAATAATGATATCTCCTTTACAAATATTATTCGCAAAAGCATAGTAAGCAGCAGGAGCTATTGTTATACCTTTTCTATCAGGATGCACATTTAAATAAGCCTCTTCCAATGCAGATAATGTAGGGTAAGATTTAAGATATTTAATTCCTGTGGCATCTAATCGCATTTCACTATCGGTAACCATACCTTCCCAAAAATTTTTATATGCATATACTCCTATTTTCCATATCCAATAGCGATCTGATATTTTATACGAATCTATCATTTCTTGCTTTAGCTCATCAAATTGCAAAGTCAATGATTCTTCAAATATATCATTGGAGATTTTATAAGAATCCTCTGGTAAAGCCAGAGAATCCTTATATATATCTTCGGATATTTTAAATTCATTCATGAACCTTATTGTTTTATGTCATTTATTTTTGCTTTAGTAACATCAATGTTGCCAATAATTGGTATAATATTGATGAGGAAGCGTTGGTTTCTTTGTTCAACATCTTTCCATTCTTCCCAATCTTCCTTGCTAACGTTAAGAGTAGAAGAATATTTTTGTTCAGCAGGGTTTAATGTTATAGGTTCTGATTTCCCTCTAAAATAATAACGAGGTACACCACCTTCACCACTACCAGCTACTATGATTTCGCATTTGCTGTTTATGTCGTTTTCACTGGTATGTTGAAATAAACCACATCCTCCATTTTCAACAGGGTCTGTCCAGAATTTTTTCAAGAACTTAGCGCGCAAGAAAGAGAGTGTCTCATTATTTTGCCAATCATTATTGTTGAAAGGTATTTTAGATGACTGACCCTCTATTACAACAAGAAACTTGATGTTTTTTCCTATGTCCTTTGAATTTTCAAGGTGCATAATAGTATTCTGAACCAATCTGCCAGCCATTGCAATACTATCGCGTTTCTCATCCGCTTTGGTTTTGTCTGTTAAATCATATAACAGCTTGTTGCTTATATCATACTCTTTTTCCTGGTATACAATACTTACTGTAAGAGTATGTTTAAGATACAAACTGTCATAAGCATAATATTGGCTTTCGTCAATAGAGTCAACTGTAGAATACACATTTATAATATCCTTATATTCATCAACAAGCATTTCAAGTTGACCTTCCTTTAACTTAAAGCGAGCGTATGAAACTGCGAACAATATCAACATCACGGCAAACAATGTTGTCATGATGTCGACATAGCTCGGCCAAAATGATTCTTTGTTCTTTCTTCCTAAATCCATTTAATTTTTACTAAAAAGATTTCTAAATATATTTTTAAATCCTTTTCTTTTCTTAGGCTCTTCTTCAATCTCATCCTTTTCAAGTAAGTTCTCTGGTGCTTCTTCCATTTTAACTTCTTGTTGTTTGTTATTCATCAATGAATATTGAATAGGAGAATATTCTTCTTTAGACTCAATAGCGTTTCCTTGTCTTATATTTTGAATCTCATTTATACGTTCTTGTGCTATTTTATCTCTTTCTTGTTCTATTCTAATTCTTGATTGTATTTCTTCTTTTTCATTTTTTTCTTGTTCTGCTTTCTTCTTTTCTTCTGCCATTCGGCATATTTCTTCTTCTAAAGCACGTTGTTTTCTTTCTGCTTCTTCCGCTTTTCTTTTGGCTTCTTCTTTTTCTATTTTTGCTAACTCAGCTTCTCTTTTCGCTTCATCTTTCTCTTTTTGTACTCGTTCAACTGCTTGGCTTGAACTGTTACTAAACCATCCTTTTTTGCTATCCTCTTGAATAGCACTTATTGCATTTAATTCAGTACGAATACCCTCAAGCACTTTATCCAATTTATTTCCGTCAATTTGGCTTCTTGTTAACAGCTCTATTTTCTGAGATATATTCCTCAAAGCTTTAAAGTCATTTCGTATGTCTTCTAATGACAGTTTTCTGTCAATAGCTTCAACAAACTCTTTGTTTCGTGACTCTAATTCTGATTTACGCTCTTTTAGCATATTCTCATAATCATTGAGATAAGATTCCAAAGCCTCATTATATTTTTGCATAATTCGGCTCACTTCTTTTTTCTGCTCTTCGAAGTAGTTTTCTAAACTGTTGTTTGATTTTTCTGCATACTTTTCAGCCACAGCTTGCTTTGTCTTTATGGCATTGATGTTTGTTTTGATTTGCTCAACTAATTGATTACCCACCATTTGTGTTTGAGCAATATTAACGCCAAGACCATTGATACTCTCTTCAAATTTTGTAATTCTATTCAGGATAGCATTTATTTCTGCGGCAACCTGCTTTGGTATTTGAAGTGATTCGTTGAAATCTTTCTGAATGTTGATAGTTTCCTGTGCGGCAACAAGCATGATACGGCGTGCTCTCTCGAATTGATCAAGAGAGCCCGTTACTTCAGAGAAACGTTTAGAAGCTGCAACAAAAGCATCCATTCCTCTAACAAGTTCATTACTTTTTATGGTAGCCAATAAATTGCTTTGTAAATCAATGTTCTCATTGACCTTATCCATATTATTGCCCATGGAATCAACAGCAGAAGCTACAATCTGTACACTCTTCCTAAATTCAGTTCCAAAAGCACCAGTTACATCTTTGAATGCATCTTTAAATTGTGAGATAACTCCAGAAAAAGTTGGTTCAAACTTGTCAATGGTCTCATGTAGTTTGCCGATGGCTTCAACCATGCTAACATCAACAGTTGGCATTAGCTCATTCTGCACCCATTCATAAAAGTCATTCTTGTCACGGTCTATTTGATTGGTAGCCTCGCTTGCTGATCTATGGCTAAGTATTAACAACCAAATACCACAACAACTTGTAATCATTGAAACTAATACACCTGCGATAAGGCTTTTTATCGAAGAGTCTGTAATCTCACCTACAGCCGTAGTTCCTATAAGGAACATTATAAGACCCAAAAATACGCCAGCAAACGTACCCATAAGTCCTATATGTGTAGGAAATGACAATTTAGATGTTGCAATCTCATAGAGCATAGATATACGTCGCTCTGTTTTGTTTTGAATAATAGAGAATGCAACAGTGCCCTTACTTTTCTTGATGTAAGCATTGATGTCATTTATCAAATTCTTTAATTCTGCATAATCTTCTGCCACCTCCTTAATTTTAATGTACATTGAAGTGTGACTACCTTGCTCGTCATTATCAAACGACTCACAAGTAGAGTATTCTTCTTTCTTTGAAAAAAAACGTTTAAGACGGGCTATTGCCTTTCTATTTTCAATATATTCATGTCGTTGCCATAGTATAAAGACAACTGTCATCACGAAAGATATGATCAGTGACGACAGAAACTGTGGCGACATCATATTTAAAGTGTTGTCCATATTATACTAATTTTGTCATTTCAAATATTTTATCAATTACAGGTATGAAGAATGCTGCATCGTTGCAAATATCATCATCGTTAGTGTATTTCTGTTTTTACATCTGTTAGATAGTGTGTACTGAGATTTTCTGTATAATTTTTATTGGCGTTACTCTTGAATATATTCAAGTCTACAGAATTGTCAATAACACATCCACGCTTCAGAATGTCAAGGACTTCACCATATAATTCGTTCATTTCCTTGTATTTCTGAAGTAGATTTTTCTGAAGAGTATTATCGGCATTCATCTGACCGACATTATCATAATTTTTATCTACACCATGATATATAACCGTAGGAACATCCTCTGCATTAATAGGACGATACAAACCACCATAACAAGTGCTCTCCTTACGGATATTAGGCAATACAACATGAATGAATTCCATTTCTCCATACACTTTTGAGAATATAGCTGTAACTACTTTTTCAATTAAAGTACTATCCTCCGTTATGAAATTGTCTATATATCTACTTCCATTTCCACTGAACACAATTGAACGAGGAGCAGCATAGCCCTTGTATTTGTACATTGTTGCGACATAGTATATTATTGCTGTGAAATGGTATGTGAACAACGGTAAGAAATCATTATGCAGTCTGTCTACGATATCATTGTATTTGCTATTACTCAACCAGAAATTTATGATGTCTGTAGTACTACAGTGTTTATTGAGCTTCATTTCCGATTCAAGTGTTCGCAAGTCATCGTTGTTTTTCCAATTCAAACTGTCAATATACTTATTGTATATACCATTCTCACGTACATTGCCAAACCCAATATGACCATTACTCCATAATACATTGCAGCCAAAATGAACAGACGATGCAGACACAGGCTTATTTTCGCTGAAATATACATAGTCAGTGGAACCGCCACCAATATCTATAACCGCGACCGAGTCTGTATTTTTTATAATGCTACTCTTTGCGAAATAATAGTATGGTGCCTCCGACTCTGTATAACAGACAATATTGTCGGTTGACAGAATTTCTTTAGCAAGTCGTTTCCACGATCTTTCATATATACGCTTTGTGTTTCCGGAAAAGCTTAATGGTCTGAACCATACAATATTAGTTTGGCTAAGAACACCATTATGTTGCAATATGTCACACTTGATAATCAATAATAATTCACGTATGAAGACATTTATGCTATCTTCATTAACATCCCATTTCACATCAGTGTTACATTCCTGAAAGTCGTTTTCCATCATCTTCTCGTAGAAGAATGCAATATTATGGTTGTCAAACAGGGTTGGCTGGTCTACTATATTACGGGCTTTGCATATTGCGGTACGTATCGGGAATTTATAGTCTAAGCCATCAATGAAAGGTGGAACAAACTCTGTCTTCATTGCATTACAAACAGGTTTGTCCATAGCTTCTTCAATGCTTGAAACTTCAGAATATTGTCTTCTGACATTATATTCATGAAGATACGAGACCATTGGCTTGTTCATTGAGAACATTTCAGGGGCTGTATTGTCGCCTTTTTTTGTACGTGAAATGAATGTGTTAGATGTTCCAAGGTCGATGGCATATTTATAGCTGTCATTTGTTCGTTCTGCTTTATGCCATTTTGGACGCAAGAAACCACTATCATTACCTATATTCAATTCTATGGCGTCAAAATTAGTATTAAAAAGTTCATAATATTTGGTGCTGTATTCCAATGAATTTACGCCCATACCTTGTTTTGAACGTACAACAGCATGTTTTACTCCATTTTGTGCACGCTCTGCATCAGCTTCTTCAATATGGAAGTAATCTCCATGTTCGTCCTTCTTGTAGAATGAAAGAGTAACGTCTTTTATATCCAATGTATGCCATTCTCCTTCTCCATTATTGTTGTCTGCCACTGATAAAGCAAGCTTGAAGTAGTTGTTTTCAGTTTCAATTGGGGACAATATATTGGGGAATAGACCTATGTTTATACTCTGGTTGAATTTGGCAAAGTTGCGTACGTCATTTTCAATGTCGTATTCCTTAGTATAAACGTCTCCATTATACATAAATTTGACAAGAACATTATATTTCTTCAGTTGACATACACAAGTAGCCTCTCCATTGTCCAAATAGTTTAAAGCCTCGCTTTTTAAAGGCAGAAGATAGTCGTAGTCTCTTCCACTTTCATCGCGTTCATATCTTATACCTTCATAATTGTTGTTGTTCAATTTATAAGGTAGACGAATAAGCGTAGGCAAGAAAAAGGCATTAATATCTGTCTCGTCATTATAGCCTATTTCTAAACCATTTACAACGAGTCCTGAATTGAATTCTGTAAGTATGTTTTCTGTCTTTATAGTGTAATTATTTTGTATGTCAGAATCCATAGAGAACATATGTATATAGTCTCTCAAAACAGAGTATCTTTTGTCAAGATTATCTTTGCCAAAAAGTTGATACATATAGTTTTTGAAATCCTTATCTCTATCTTCAAACAATATGATATCACGGAAATATTCTCCTCTACCTTTTCTTTTTATTGAAAGAGAGTCGTAAATCTCTCCATTCAATTTTATTGTAGGGGTATTGTTTTTCGTAATATCCACTTTGTCCATGTCTGGTGGGGTTATAAATCCCGTCATTGGAGAACTTGTGCCAAGTAATATGTCTTTGCCGTCTTTCTCAAGTACAACAAAAAATAGTTTTTGCTCGCCAATATCTTCGTTGTAAACAGAATTAAGAGCATTGTAAAGAATGGGGACGCGGTTGTAAAGTTCTTTCATCTCGTCTTCCTTGTTCCATTCTTTTATTACTATTTTCATGTTTCCTTGCCATTGATTTTCATGAAACTTTTTATTGAACAAAAGTTCGAAAACATCAAGACAATCTGATACAAGTCGGGTATAGGCTAAACCTGCATGAGTGTCATTAGGATGGCGCCTCTCTTCTGTGGCTCGGCGAAAAGCTTCTTTGACAACAAAAAAGCGTGCAAAAGGAGTTGGCAGAGAATTCAATGCACTGCTATTGTCTGTTTTATTTTCTTTTATTTTGTCGAGCTGAGATGCCTGTATCCCCGTATTTTGTGGTGTCCATACAGTACCTTGTATACCACGGTCTATTATATTTAAATCTATACTTGCCATATTATTTATAGTATTGTCTTAGTGTATGTATCAATAGCTATGTGTGCATAATCAAGAAAATTCTTAACTTTGTTACCAGAGTCAATTTTGGAGTTTTTTATCATCTGTAACAGATAATATGAATCGTCTTTTGCTTTAAGCTTAATACTTTCTTTTATTATGTCCGACATATGATATGGTTTTATTTCTGAAATAGGAGCAAATGCTCGTTTCGTTGATGAAAGTTCGCCATACCATTGTTCAAAATTATCAGCAAAAATATTCACTTTAGACAAATCTCCTTTGTAAAATTCATCGTTGAATCCTCTTCTTACTCTCAGTGGAAAGTATTTCTCCTTTGGAAGCACATCAAGTAGCATTTTTAAAATGCGGAAGTCAGCCAAACATTTAACAAGTGTAGCGTATCCTTTACCAGCTGAAGAAAGATTAAGAGGTGATACGTCGTTTTCTATAGCACGTGTTAGATATTGACGCTCTTTTGGTTTTGAACGCTGCAAAAAGTCAAACAATGCTGTAGCTGCAACCAACTCCACAAAATTAGCATCATCAGGTTGTGTGTTTTCATTATTCTCATGATAGACTTGAAGTGTAGTTTCACCTACATAATAGAGCAAGTCTGATTTTACAGTATTCTCATAATATGTAAGTGCTGCTTTAGCTTTTGTCATGAAGTTGCCAGAATCAATTTGGCTATTGTTTTTCTTCGGATCTGTAAGGCCATAATATGGTAACACAGTGACGGCTCCCATAAATACATCTCTAAGATTATCAGAATCCATTGTAGTACGTATCTTCCTCTCCAACAAAGGATAACCAGAAGCTCCAGTTCCTCCAAATATAGAGCTTATAATAAATACACGGTCTTCTGGACCACAATGACTCTTAAGTCCATCTGACCAAGATGCACCCGTTAGCATTTCCTGTAATACTACAGTTCCTACATTTGGATTGCCACGGAATCCTACAGACAATTTACTATTCAGATTTTCAGTAGAATAAAGTGTCTGAATAAGATAGTTGTTAATACTTGTTGCCTTGAGATTTCCTACATTAAGGAATTCTGCGTACGAGCGGTCTTCTCCTGCCTCTTTATTCGTGTTGTTGGTCTGCGTATCTAAATTACCTATCCAATCCATTTCAGATCCAAAGAAGCCATCAGGTCCTTTGCCGTCAATTGTGGATTTCTTACGTATATCTATATAATTGTCAATCAGTGTCTGAAGTTTTTTTTTCTCGTCAAGATTAAGATGCGGATCAATTATTATAGGAACAACCGTATAGCCACAAGTATCCATACCTGAAGCCATAAGCATCGTAATGCTTTTCATGACACGTTCACCTGTGCCACCAATGCAAAAGACAAAAACTTTTTTCATAATCGAGCGTTTTTAAAAATATACCAAGGATAAGCATTACTTTTCCCTTTTCTGTTAATGATATTTGATATTATGTAATATAAAACTAATGCATAGATAGTATTAATGATCATTACTTCTATCAGAAACCCATAGTCAAAACTTGGGTTTGGAGTTAATATACAACATAAGCCCAGCGTTGTTAGAGCTACTGCTATCAAATTTATTGCACCAGCTATAGCCCAATATTTTGGATGGTAATGTCTTCCTGAATGTTTGTTATAAGGAAAGAAATACAGCCAACAGAAAACACCTGTCAATACAATCATTATGACAAAAGGAATCCAATCGGTACTATCTATTGCATTCCACATTCTTGTTGCCGCCTTCTTTGCCGATTCATTATCAGCATAGTTGGAAAGATACTCCTTCTTGGATGTAAACCAAGTTAAAACTGTTAGTAAATTTATCATTGTGTCAATTATTATTTTATTGATTATTATTTTGTACTTATCAACAGATGCACTGGCTTTGACTCTTTAAAACGTTCCATGCTTGAGTAGAAACCTTGAAGTAATCCTTCCATAGAGTATGTTGTTGTGACATCATTTACATCTTGTGAGTTGAGATAACGCATAAATTGAGAGGTCGGCTCTTGAGTTTCTGGACATTTTAAGGTAATCTCAAAAACGTCCGATTCATCATACATATTCTGTATCTTTACTGGAACTTTTGCTATAGCAGTACGTTTTAGCTGTTTTCCATCATCAAAAGACATATCGTATGTTATCTTTTTTGCATCTACAACTGCCTCCGCACCATTCTCACTCTTTATAGACAGATTCTTAACAAGATATTCTTTGTTTTCGAATGTCCAAGGATAATTTGTAATGTCGATATCAAGAGTAATATTGCACTCGTCATCAAAGTCACCATATGATTTATTGGCTTCAATCTCTGTTAGATAATCAGCATCACTAACTGTTATTGATGGTGACAGATAGTCTATTCCCCATTCAATTTCGTCTACGAATGACTTGTTATGGTTGAGTAGAGTGGCGATAAAATTACGCATGTATACAACAGTTGACTTTTTGCCGACTATAAGATAATAGTAAGGCGAGTCAGGTGTTGCCTCATTGCCATTCTTATCTATATATTCAGATGTCGCAGCTATTAAACATACGGCTACATCACGATGTCGCATCATAATGTTGCGTATGTCAGTTGAATATTGAGTGAGAAGTGCTTGTAATGCAGAGTTTCCTACTGGATCATATTTCATGTCTGATATTAGTACACCAACCTCTGATGATTTTGCATCAACATTGTCAAGCATTCTTGAAATCATGTCTGGCACATCTGTTGATGAGCCTGAGACAAAAGTTCCCTTATTCATCCCGTCACGGAATGAATTTACTGGTATAGCGACAGCAGCCTTGTTCTGATCGCCGTATACGTAGACCTGACCGTCAGATGACACAAAATCTGTTATTACAGACCATACGTCATTCTTGAACTTGGTTGACAGGTTTGAACGAAAGAAACCATTCATGCTGCCCGACACTTCTACATAGAATTTTACATTTGTAGGATGTTGTGAAACAAATGTCTTTGTTTTCTCTGTACTTATGCCTTCTTTAGTGAAAAACTTGGATTCAGTTGTATTAACAGTACCACCACATGCAAGAAGTATGGTTGTGACAAATGCCATAGTAGTGCATTTAAATAAATCGGTAGCTGTCAACAGACTTAAGATTTTCTTTTTCATACATAATATTGATTACTTGATGTTTAAAGTTACTATACAAAAAAAGCGTGGAAACTATATATACTAAAACAATAATGATTCGACTTGATGGATTTTGACAATAGCACCTGCAAATAACTGATAATAAGGAAAGAAAGTGCAAAAACCAAATCATAAATAGA
>ERZ1026846.1817-NODE-1817-length-12610-cov-40.256073_pt1 | contig 12610 bp, 8 predicted proteins | sample MGYA00380153_ERZ1026846 | MGnify/ENA primary metagenome ERZ1026846 (study PRJEB33269, sample SAMEA4719789) | human gut metagenome | biome: human-associated habitat; feature: organic feature; material: feces | place: Cameroon | collected 2013-10 ... | reverse complement strand
TGCAAACCTGGAACATAAGTGATTTGTTTTGCATAAAATGAATTTTTAAGTTTATAATATTTGAATTTGTTTCTGTTTTTAGCAAGTTTCATTCTCCGTCAACTATAAGAAAAGTGGCTTAAGGTGCATTCCTTGTACATCTCGGCATATCGACCACTTCTGCTAAGGCTTTATCGGCAGAAGATGCACAATCTGAATATTACAAATTGTTTTTAGCTATTTTGATGCAAAATTATTGTTTTTTACATATTACAACTATATGAATTTGTACACTTTCATATATTTCCATTCAATCTAAGTAAATGTTCGCCCATGACCATGCGCTGGGCACTCATTGACCATGCGTTGGTCCCTCGGTGAACACGCGCTGGTCCCTCGGTGAACATGCGTTGGGCATACGTTGCCCAGCATGTGGTCAATGAGTGCCCGAAATATGGAATGACTTTTGGGCACTCTATTAAAAATATCATCAGTAACCCATTGTCGGAACGTACATGCGCTGCCTTTATTTAATAGCTTAAGCCAACATATAAGGGTATATAAAGAGAAAAAGTATCTTAGGATTTTTCCTTTTTCCCTAAGATACTTTCAAAAGTTCCTAACCAACTACTTTCTATATATTCCGAAGCTATACCTAAAACATCTGTGCCACACGCTTCACACCTGCTACCAAAGCATCAACCTCTTCCTTGGTATTATAGAGCGCAAAGCTGGCACGAACGGTTCCTAAGATGCCATAACGGTCCATCAGAGGCTGAGCACAATGATGACCTGTACGAACTGCAATGCCAAGACGGTCGAGAAGTGTGCCCATATCCATGTGATGAATATCACCTACAAGGAAACTTACCACGGCATCCTTGCCTTCTTGCTCTCCAAAAAGTCTGATTCCATCGATGGTTCTCATCTGTTGCATACAGTAGCGTGTAAGTTCTTTCTCGTGCTGGGCAATGTTGTCCATACCAAGAGCCGACACATAATCGATGGCTTTTGCCAAACCGTGAGTAGCCACATAATCGGGAGTTCCTGCCTCGAACTTGAATGGCAACTTCTCGAAAGTAGTCTTCTCGAAGCTCACACTCTCTATCATCTCGCCACCTCCCTGGTAAGGAGGCATACGGTCAAGCCATTCCTCCTTGCCGTAGAGCACGCCGATACCTGTAGGTCCATAAATCTTATGACCACTGAAAGCAAAGAACTCGCAATCCAAATCCTGAACATCGACCTTGAAGTGAGGAGTGCTCTGAGCGCCATCCACCATCACGGGCACATCATGCTCATGAGCTATCTTGATCATCTCTTTCACTGGATTCACCGTACCGAGCACATTGCTCACCTGAGTAATGCTGACAATCTTGGTACGTTCGTTGAACAAACTGGCGAATTCATCGATGTTTATTTCTCCCTTTTCGTTAATAGGGATCACGCGGATGGCAATGCCTTTCTTGGCTGCCTGCAACTGCCAAGGCACAATATTGGAATGGTGCTCCATCGTAGAGATGATGACCTCATCGCCCTCTCTCATAAACCCATCACAGAAAGAGGAGACAACGAGATTCAGACTCTCGGTAGTACCACGGGTAAAGATGATTTCCTCTACTTTGGGAGCATTGATAAACTTGCGTACTGTCTCGCGGGCAGCCTCATGAAGATCGGTAGCCTGCTGAGAGAGATAATGCACACCTCTATGCACATTGGCATTGACATTAAGATATTCGTCACGCATAGCATCAAGCACACATAATGGCTTCTGTGTGGTAGCAGCATTATCGAGATAAACCAAAGGCTTGTCGTATACCGTTCTCGAAAGAATCGGGAAATCGGCTCTTACTTTGTTAATATCATACATATTTTTAAGAAGTTAACTCCTTTAACTACATATTATTACTTGCAAAGCTTGCATCCCTCACACTTGTTGAGTTCACCACGGAAGCGCTTTTCCACAAGATGATGAAGACGATCACGAAGAGGCTCCAGTTCCATCTTGTCAATAACTTCGTTGATAAACGCAAACTGAAGAAGCAACTTTGCCTCCTCAAGGCTCACACCGCGCTGCTGCATATAGAACAAGGCTGCATCGTTGAGCTGACCGACAGTGCTGCCATGCGCACACTTCACATCGTCGGCATATATCTCCAACATAGGCTGGGTGAACATACGGGCAGTCTTGGTGGCACAAAGATTCTGGTTGGTCTCCTGAGATATTGTCTTCTGGGCACCATGACGTACCAGCACACGGCCAGCAAAGGCTCCTCGGGCCTCACCATCGAGCACATATTTATAAAGTTCATTGCTGGTGCAATGTCCCACCTGATGATCAATGAGCGTATTGTTATCCACCACCTGGTTCTTGTCGGCAATCACACAACCATTGCAGAAACATTCTGCTCCCTCGCCCTTGAACACGAGGTCGAGACGGTTGCGGGTAATACCGTTATGAAGTGTTATCACATTATGGTTCACACGGCTGTTAGCCTGCTGCTCGATATACACATTGCTGACACGACGGTTCTTGTAATGAGTCTCCTCAAGACAATAAAGATCAAGACTGGCATTCTCGCCTACAAAAGCCTCAATAACCTGTGTGGCAAGGAAGTTCTTGTCGTCAGCCGCATGGTCGCAGAAAAGGAACTTTGCTTCAGCACCCTGTTCCAAGACGATGAGAACACGACGATTCACCATCAGGTCGACATCCGAGCGAAGAATATTGATGACCTGCACAGTACGCTCCACCTTTACATTCTTGGGCACATAGATGAACAAGCCATCCTGAGCCAAAACGGTATTCAGGGCAGTAATGCCATCCTCATCGGTTTTGGCTATCTTAGCATAGTATTTCCCGATGAATTCGGGGTTTTCTGCAGCTATCTTGCTCAAAGAATCCACGATAACGCCCTCTGGAAGCTCTACCTTTGGAAGGGCTTTGTTATAGAAAGCATCGTTAACCACAAAGTAGAGCGAAGTACTGAGATTGGGCACATCACAACGGAAAGCCTGGTAAGGGTCTACAGGAATCTCCAGTCGATTCAGGTTCAAGCCATAGTCGGGCTCGAAGATGGCACTCATATCTGTGTACTTGTATCTCTCCACCTTGCGCGAAGGAAAGCCTAAGCGACGGAAGTCCTCAAAAGCTGCATCGCGCACAGCATTGAGCACCTCGGCACTGTTCTTCTTGATCATTCTCGACGAAGACTGATACAAGTCTAAATATTGTTTTTCTGAATGCATAATATTCAATTTATAATTAATAAACAACAATGAATAAACAGGGACTTGCCTTTCATGGCAAAGCCTGTTATGATTGAGACATTATCATTTATTCTTTTTCATCTACCTCAGCCTTGATCCAGTCGTAACCACGGCTTTCTATCTCCTTGGCAAGCTCAGGACCGGCAGTCTTCACGATTCTACCTTTATAGAGTACGTGAACCACGCTTGGCTTAATCATATCGAGCAGACGCTCATAGTGGGTAATGACTATAGCTGAAGTCTTGTCGGTATGCATCTTGTTCACACCATCAGCCACAATACGCATCGCATCTACATCGAGACCAGAGTCTGTCTCATCAAGGATAGAGAGCTTTGGCTCCAACATTGCCATTTGGAAAATCTCATTGCGCTTCTTCTCTCCACCAGAGAAACCTTCGTTTACAGAACGGCGAGCCAACTTACTGTCAAGTTCTACCAACTCACGCTTCTCGCGCATCAGTTTCATAAACTCACTTGTATTCAAAGGCTCCAAGCCCTGATACTCGCGCTTGGCATTGATGGCAGCACGCATGAAGTTGGTCATAGATACGCCAGGAATCTCTACTGGATATTGGAAAGAAAGGAACAAACCTTCGCGGGCACGGTCCTCTGGCTTCATATCCAGCAGGTTCTTGCCGTTGAAAATAGCCTTACCCTCAGTTACTGTATAGAGAGGGTTGCCTGTGAGCACAGCACTCAAGGTTGACTTACCAGAACCGTTAGGTCCCATAATCGCATGTATCTCGCCGTCATTAATAGTCAGGTTGATACCTTTCAATATTTCTTTGCCTGCAATAGTTGCATGCAGATTCTTTACCTCTAACATAATTTTAGTCAATTTTTATTGATTTCATCGAGAATTATGATGATTATCCTACGGTTCCTTCGAGTGAAACACTTAGGAGTTTCTGTGCCTCAACGGCAAACTCCATAGGCAACTTGTTGAGCACATCCTTGGCATAACCATTTACGATCAGGCCGACTGCCTCCTCAGTTGGAATGCCTCGCTGATTGCAATAGAAGAGCTGGTCTTCAGAAATCTTCGAGGTGGTTGCCTCATGCTCGAACACGGCGGTATCGTTTTGCGCATCCATATATGGGAAAGTATGTGCTCCACAATCACTGCCCAACAACAATGAGTCGCAAGAACTGTAGTTACGGGCATTGTCGGCATTAGCAGTGGCACGTACCAGACCTCGATAAGAGTTCTGGCTATGTCCTGCCGAGATACCTTTCGATATAATGGTACTCTTGGTATTCTTACCCATATGAATCATCTTGGTACCTGTATCGGCCTCCTGATAATTGTTGGTAACAGCCACACTGTAAAACTCAGCTACAGAGTTGTCGCCACGCAGGACACAGGAAGGATACTTCCAAGTGATAGCCGAGCCAGTCTCTACCTGAGTCCAACTCAACTTCGAGTTGACACCACGCAAGTCGCCTCGCTTGGTCACGAGGTTCAAGACTCCACCCTTTCCGTGTTCATCACCTGGATACCAGTTCTGAACGGTAGAATACTTCACCTCGGCATTGTCCTTGACGATAATCTCGACAATAGCTGCATGGAGCTGGTTCTCATCACGCATAGGTGCTGTACATCCCTCCAAATAAGACACGTAGGCATCGTCGTCGGCAATAATCAATGTACGCTCAAACTGACCTGTATTGCGGGCATTAATGCGGAAATAGCTGCTCAACTCCATAGGACAGCGAACACCCTTTGGAATATAGACAAAGGAACCATCGCTGAACACACAGCTGTTCAAGGCTGCATAGAAGTTGTCGCGATAAGGCACTACTGTTCCCAAATACTCTTTCACCAAATCGGGATGTTCCTTGATGGCCTCACCAATACTGCAGAAGATAACGCCCTTCTCCCGAAGTTTCTCCTTAAAAGTAGTCTTCACCGATACGGAGTCCATGATGGCGTCAACTGCGGTTCCACTCAAAGCCAAGCGCTCCTCCAAAGGAATACCGAGTTTGTCGAATGTCTTCTCCAACTCAGGGTCTATTTCCTTGTTCTTGGGCTTCTTGGCCAATGGGTCGGCATAGTAGGATATCTCCTGATAGTTGACAGGTGGCACATGCACATGTCCCCACTTTGGCTCCCTGAGTGTCTTCCAGTAATGGTAGGCTTTCAGACGAAACTCGAGCATCCATTCGGGCTCTCCTTTCTTCTGCGAGATAAGGCGCACAACATCCTCGTTGAGTCCTTTCTCTATGATTTCAGTATGCACGTCGGTGGTAAAGCCATACTCATATTTCTGGTCTATCACGTCCTTGACAACCTGATTTTGTTCTTTCTCTTTCTCTGCCATTGTTATTCAGAATAACCTTTCGTTATTTTAACCATAAATAGGGATAAACCTCTTGAGGCTCATCCCTACCTTATTATATTATATATATGATAGAGCGAAAGGAAAGGTGATTTGACCGAAACTACGTTTCTTACTCCTCATTTCCAATTCTTCGCTCCTCATTCACTCTTCACTTTATTAAAGTTTCTGCTCTACCTCGATCTCTGTGAAGGTCTCGATAACGTCACCTTCCTGAATATCGTTGTAGTTGACAAGGCTCAAACCGCACTCCATACCGGTAACCACCTCCTTCACATCATCCTTATAACGCTTCAAGGCTCCGATATCTGCTGTACGAATCACGATTCCGTCGCGGATAACACGGGCTTTATCCTTGGCATGTACCTTACCCTCGGTAACGAGACCACCGGCAATAGTACCCACCTTACTGATCTTGAAGGTCTGCTTCACCTCTACCTGACCAGTAACAATCTCCTTCTTCACCTTGTCGAGCATACCAACCATAGCGCTCTTGATATCGTCGATAGCATCGTAGATGATGGAGTAAGTGTTGATTTCCACACCCTCACGGTCGGCAGCCTTGCGTGCATCAGCAGAAGGACGAACCTGGAAACCAACGATGACAGCATCTGAAGCAGAAGCCAGCATGACGTCGTTCTCAGAAATCTGACCCACAGCCTTGTTGACTACGTTCACCTGAACCTTCTCGGTAGAAAGCTTGATGAATGAGTCGCTCAATGCCTCAACAGAACCGTCGGTATCACCCTTCACGATGACGTTCAACTCGTGGAACTCACCACGTGCGATACGGTGAGAAATATCACCCAAGGTCAAGCGCTTCTGAGTACGCAAGCCCTGCTCACGCTGCAGCTGCTCACGCTTATTGGCTATCTCGCGAGCCTCCTGTTCAGTCTCGATAACATGGAACTGATCACCGGCAGTAGGAGCACCATTCAAACCAAGGATAATGGCTGGCTCTGCAGGAGCAGCTGACTTGATGTTGGCATTACGCTCATTGAACATCGCCTTCACACGACCCCAAGAAGTTCCGGCGAGAACGATGTCGCCTACCTTCAAGGTACCATTGGCAACCAATACGGTAGAAACATATCCACGACCCTTGTCGAGAGAAGACTCGATGATGGTACCTGTTGCACGACGGTTAGGGTTAGCCTTCAAGTCGAGCATATCAGCCTCGAGGAGCACCTTGTCGAGCAGATCGTGAACACCGATACCCTTCTTGGCACTGATTTCCTGGCACTGATACTTACCACCCCACTCCTCAACGAGCAGGTTCATGTTAGCCAAGTCCTCACGGATACGGTCTGGGTTAGCACCTGGCTTATCAATCTTGTTGATGGCGAATACCATTGGCACACCGGCAGCCTGTGCATGAGCGATAGCCTCCTTGGTAGTAGGCATCACAGAGTCATCGGCTGCGATGATGATGATGGCGATATCGGTAGCCTGAGCACCACGGGCACGCATGGCGGTAAACGCCTCATGACCTGGAGTATCAAGGAATGTAACCTTGCGGCCACTTTTCAGTGTCACACTGTAAGCACCGATGTGCTGGGTAATACCACCCGCCTCACCGGCAATCACATTGGTATTGCGGATGTAGTCGAGCAAAGAAGTCTTACCATGGTCTACGTGACCCATCACAGTTACGATTGGAGCACGTGGAACCAAATCGTTCTCATCATCCACTTCCTCGCTGACAGCTTCCTGAACCTCAGCGCTGACATATTCGGTCTTGAAGCCGAACTCCTCAGCCACCATATTAATGGTTTCAGCATCGAGACGCTGGTTGATAGATACCATGATTCCAACACCCATCAAGGTAGAGATAACCTGAGTAACGCTGATATCCATCATCGTAGCCAATTCGCTTACGGTAACGAACTCTGTAAGTTTCAGTATCTTACTCTCCTTCTGCTCCTGACGAACCTGGTCCTGAAGTTTCTCCTGCACAGCCTCGCGCTTTTCCTTACGGTACTTAGCACCCTTCTTGTTCTGGCTCTTGCTTGTAAGACGGGCAAGGGTTTCCTTTACCTGGCGTGCTACAGCCTCGTCGTCGACCTCTATCTGACGCTGGTTATTGCCCTTGTTGTTATTGTTGTTATTGTTCTTATTCTTGTTTTTATTCTTTTTCTTGCCGCCACCATTATTGTTATTGTTCTGGTTGCCGCCATTGTTATTGTTGTTCTTGCCGTTATTGCCCTGCGAAGACTCGGCATTGATGTCTACACGCTCCTTATTGATGCGCACACGCTTCTTACGCTCGCTATGCTGCTGGGCAAACTTGTCCTCACGCTCCTTACGGCGCTCCTCCTTGGTCTTCTTCTTAGGACGAGTGCTCTGATTAAGGGTAGAAAGGTCTATCTTTCCGAGCACCTTAGGCTCATTGGCAGCAAACTTCTGCTCGCTCTTCAGTGTGAAGACCGTATTGGTTGCAGCTGGCTGAGCTGCTACATGCTGACTGGCAGCCTTTTCTTCCTTAGCTTCAGGCTTGCTTTCCTTCACCTCAGGCTTACTTTCCTTAGCTTCTGGCTTGTTGACAGGCTTGACTTCCACCTTTTCAGACTTATTTTCCGCCTTAACTTCTGGCTGCTTGGCAACAGACTCTACATCAGACTTCTGAGTTTTTTCTACTACAGAAGCTGTCTCAACAGGCTTTTCCTCCTTCTTAGGAGCATTGTTTACTGGCGCAGGACTGACGGCAGCAGTCTCTGTTTCCTTCGCCTCTGTCTTTTTAGGAGCAGCAGACTGAGCAGCATTTGCCTTGCCGATTTGGTCCAGGTCAATCTTGCCCAGCGGCTTAAACTGCTGCTGGCGGCTTGACTCGAGGATGCTTTCGGCGCGGTTGTCCTTAGGCTCTGGTGCACGCTTCTTCTCTTTGGTCTTCTTAGTGAAGAGCTTTTCTGCCTGATTACGAACTTCCTTATCCTGACTGAAGGCATCATTGAGCGCCTTATATTGTTCGTCGCTCAACTTGAAGTTCAGTTCGGCTTTCACCTCCCCTAATTCGTTTCTTTTTTCCAGGAATTCAACTGCCGTCTGAAGTCCTATGTTCAATTCACGTAGTGCTTTGTTTAATCTGATGCTCATATTTATACTTTCTATCTCCTTCTTTTTTATTTATTAATTTTCGAACTCGGCACGCAATACTTTCAAGACACTGTCAACAGTTTCCTCTTCGAGGTCTGCCTTCTCAATCAGCATGTTGCGTGGAGCCTTCAGCACCTGCTTGGCGGTATCAAGACCAATACCCTTGATGGCATCAATCACCCACTGGTCAATTTCGTCAGAGAACTCGTCCAGATAGATATCCTCATCAGCATCTGCCTCATTGATTTCACGGAACACATCAATGGTGTACTCGGTGAGCATGGAAGCCAACTTGATGTTCATACCACCACGGCCAATAGCCAAACTTACCTCCTCTGGCTGCAAATACACCTCTGCCTTGTGATTTTCCTCGTCGATATTGACAGAGGTAATCTGGGCAGGAGCCAACGCACGCTGGATGAAGAGCTTGATGTTGCTTGAGTAATTGATAACGTCGAGGTTCTCGTTGCAAAGCTCGCGCACGATACCATGTACACGGCTTCCCTTTACACCGACACAGGCTCCTACTGGGTCTATGCGCTCATCAAAAGACTCTACTGCTATCTTGGCACGCTCGCCAGGCATACGTGCTATGCGACGGATGGCAATAAGACCATCATTGATCTCAGGCACTTCGGCCTCGAGGAGTCGCTGCAAGAAGATGGGAGCTGTACGGCTGAGGATAATCTTTGGATTGTTGTTCTCGTTGTCCACTCTCAGGATGACGGCACGCACGGTCTCACCTTTACGATATACGTCGGCAGGAATCTGCTCTGACTTAGGCAGGATCAACTCATTGTTCTCATCGTCTACAATGAGTACTTCGCGCTTCCATACCTGATATACCTCACCAGAGATAACCTGACCCACACGGTCCTTGTACTTGTTGTACAATGAGTCATGCTCCAGCTCGAGAATCTTGGATGCCAATGTCTGACGAAGGTTCAGGATGGCACGACGGCCAAACTTATTGAAATCAACCTTCTCGCTCACATCCTCGCCAACCTCGTAGTCAGCCTGGATCTTGCGTGCCTCAGCCAATGGGATCTCTTTGTTCTCATCCTCCACCTCGCCATCTGCTACAACCACACGGTTGCGGTAGATTTCGAAGTCACCCTTGTCTGGGTTTACGATGACGTCGAAGTTTTCATCACTACCGAAAATCTTGGCAAGCACATTGCGGAAGCTTTCCTCCAACACGCTCACCAATGTAGTACGGTCGATATTCTTGGTTTCTTTAAACTCGCGGAATGTATCAATCATACTCGCAGTTTCTTCTTGCATTTTCTTTACTGCCATAGCTTATTTGAAACTTATTACGTATTTTGTATATTTTACCTTATCCATCTGATAGGTATGCAGCACGTCCTGCTTCACAGGGCGCTTCTTGCCTTCTACCTTTACTTTCTCCTCAACACTCACACTGAAGTCGTTGCCATCTACAGAATGCAGAATGCCCTTCACCTTCTTGCCATCAGCATCGAGCACCTCCACCTCCTTACCGATGAAGTTGACGTACTGCTGTGGTACCTTGAAAGGCTGCCCAAGTCCTGCAGAACCAACTTCCAGCTCATAGTCCTCCTCATCACGATTCAAGTGGTCCTCTATAAATCTGCTCAGGGCCACACAGTCCTCTATCCACACACCATCGGCATGATCTATTTCAACGACAATCTTGTCGTCAGGACTGATTTCAATGCTTACCAAGAAATATTCCTTGTCTTGGAGCCATTCGTCAACTAATTTTTTTACGACGTTTTTATCTATCATATATTTCTTATTAAAATAAAATGAGGAACTCTTTGTGAGCCCCTCATTCCACTGAACGTTGCAAAATTACGATTTTTTTTGGTTCTGACCAAAGTTTTTTGAATATTTTATTCTACAACATGCACATTTTTAATCATTTGTGTACCTTTTCGCCCTCTTTTTCGCTGGGACTCAGGAGTTTTTTATATTCTTCGGGGGTATTGAGCAATCTGACAGCTTCCTTCACCTGCTTGTCATAACGTAAGGAATTTCGGATAGCTCCACCCTGATAATAATAGGCTGCCACAATATCATTTTCGAGCAAGCGCTTGATGTACTGCTTGTTATAGTCGAGATCCTTGGCCACATTGTGACTCAGTTTCTTGGCAAGGGCATCAAATTCTGGCTTCGCGTCATCATAATAACCTTCGAAACGGGCCAGTTTCATCAGGTCTTTAAGATACTTCTCCGTCTCTCTGTCATACTTGAAGTCGGCTTTCAGTACACGAGCCTTAAACTCCTCGTAATCTGCATCGGTAAGAGCAAAATCCTTGGCCGGAGCTATCGTAGGATGCTTGGCAATATAATCCACCTCGTAGTTGAGCATCAGCTCGTTACTGTCGCGTGCTCCTGCCAGATAGTAAGCGATATTGGGCAGCGAGTCGGGCTTTACCTCTACATCTGGCTTCACGCCACCACCGTCACGTACCTCACGTCCTCCTGCTGTATAGAACACCTTGGTAAGCGAATCGGGCACATGTTCCACGTATCCACCCTTGGCATGCTTGTAGTTGAGAGCCTGCACGCATCGCCCGCTGGGAATGTAATACTTGCTCGTGGTAAGTTTCATCTGTCCATTGTAAGGCAAGTCCATCGTAGCCTGAACAAGTCCCTTACCATACGTGCGCGTACCTAATATAATAGCACGGTCATAATCCTGCAGGCTTCCACTCAATATCTCGGCTGCGCTGGCAGTATTTCCGCTCACAAGCACCACGATAGGCATCAGCGTATCAATAGGTTCCACCGTGGTTTTGTATTCATTGTTGGCACGCTGCAGCTTACCCTTCATCGTCAGCACGACCTTATCCTTGGGCAAGAACATATTCACAATGCTCACCGCCTCGCTTACAGAGCCTCCGCCATTGTTACGCAAGTCGAAGACAAGTTTCTTGGCTCCCTGCTTCTTCAAGTCGATAAAAGCACGGCGCACGTCCTTGGCACACTGGTCGGTAAAGGAGTTGAAATTAATATAACCTATTCCACCATCCAACAACCCATAATAAGGAATGAATGGCATCTGTATGGTGCGTCGGGTGAGCTTCACCTTCATCACCTTGCCCGTACTTGGGCGCTTTACCTTAAGAATAAACGACGTGCCGGGCTCTCCGCGAAGACGGTCGCTCACATAGCTCACCTCCTTGCCCTTCATCGTAGAGTCGTTAATACTCAGGATGATGTCACCCTTCTTCAATCCCGCCTCCTGGGCAGGCATTCCCTCGTAAGGCTCGCTGATAACGGTATAACCCAACTGATAGTTGTATCTCACTACCGAACCTATACCGGCATACTTGCCCGTAAGCATGTTCTTGAGTTCCTTCACTTCCGACTCAGGATAATACTCCGTGTACGGATCAAGGCTTCGCAACATGGCATTGATGCCGTTGCCTATCACCTCATCTGCATCGAGTGTATCCACATACATCATATCCAAATTCTTATAGATAGACGTGAATACATCCATATTCTTAGCTACCACAAAGTCGTGATTTTTCTCCTTTTGTGCCCATGCAGGCATGGCGAGCACCATGGCGAGCACCATTACATATAATTTATTTATCATCTCGTTTATTTATTTCTAAAAACAACACTATGCGTTGAAGTACGCCTTTCGCCTACAAAAATACTCATTTATATCCTAAAAAGAGGCCTAAATCACAAAAAAATGATGTTTTTTTACTGAAAATTCATTTTTTTCCGAAAAAAATTTGGTGGAATAAAAAAAAGTCACTACCTTTGCAACCGCAAATGAGAAATCATTTACAACAATGCTTCAATAGCTCAGTTGGTTAGAGCACCTGACTGTTAATCAGGGGGTCGTTGGTTCAAGCCCATCTTGAAGCGCATCGAGTAGGAGGTAAATACTAATCATAGGTGTTTATCTCCTACTTTCGTATTTA
>ERZ1026846.1813-NODE-1813-length-12623-cov-19.090468_pt1 | contig 12623 bp, 9 predicted proteins | sample MGYA00380153_ERZ1026846 | MGnify/ENA primary metagenome ERZ1026846 (study PRJEB33269, sample SAMEA4719789) | human gut metagenome | biome: human-associated habitat; feature: organic feature; material: feces | place: Cameroon | collected 2013-10 ... | reverse complement strand
CGACATTCAGAACCACAATCTGACGCTCTAACCAACTGAACTACGTCCACCATTTGATTTTTATGTTTGCTTAAAGAAATGTGGGTGGAAGGTGGGACTCGAACCCACGACATTCAGAACCACAATCTGACGCTCTAACCAACTGAACTACGTCCACCATTTTTTAAGCGAGTGCAAAGGTACGGAAAAAATTTGGTTCCACCAAATATTTCCGTACTTTTTTACATTTTTTTTATTTTGCAGGGCTGCTTGGCACTACAGGAGCTGCCTTTTCTGCTGCAGCAGGGGCTGCTTTCTCTGCACCGGCTGCTGCTGGAGCTGCCTTCTGAGCACCGGCTGCTGCATCCTTGCTGGCACCTGGCATAGCAGGAAGAGCGGTCTGCTCCTGGGTTGCACCCTCCATAACGCTGCTCTCGCCCACAGCCTGTGGAGCTACGTAAGCGCAAGCTACGCTGATTACTACCATCAGACCGGCAAGGGTCCATGTGATCTTTTCTACTACATCGGTGGTCTTGCGAACACCCATGATAGAGTTAGTTGAAGAGAAGTTAGATGCCAATCCACCTCCCTTTGACTCCTGGATCAGAACGATGAGTACCATCAAGATGGATACCAGGACGATCAATACTACAAATAATGTGTAAATCATTTTTTTAAAACTAGTTTTATTATTATTATTTATTTTCTTTTCTTCTCGTTAAGCATCAGTTTTTCGAGGAAGCGGAGCTGATCTATATAGAACGCACTCTTCTGTGGATGCTGCTTGTACAGGCGGTCGATAATCTGATAGGCCCGCTCGTACTTGCCTTGCTTGATGTAGATTCGGGCAAGGGTCTCCGTAAAGATACCACCGTTTTCTGAGGCAACTTGGGCTTCGGAAGAATCTGCTTCTGCAGTTTCCTTCTTCTCTTCCTTCTCTTTCTTTTCTTCCTTCTTCTCCATTACCTCGCTCTCCTGATCCTCCTCCTCCTTATCCTTGTGGAGTTTGAATCCGCCTTCTTCTATGAAGTCGTCGATGAGGGCGATGGTTCTTGATGGCTGCTCGTGCTCGGTTTCCGTCTCCGTCTCCATCAGATAGGCCACGTAGTCAACGGCGGCATCGGCAGGGGTAGGCTTGCGCTTCTCTTCCGGTTCCTTCTCCCTTTCCTCTGCTTCGGTAGGGATGGAGTGGAGGAAGTGGTCGATGAGACTGCTGGTGCGGTCGCTCTTCGGTTTGCCTCCCACAGCTTCGCTGCGGTTTGCATTCTGGCTCTTGAGCTGATAGTGGGCTGCCTCTACCATCTGGAAGATGACCTTGCGGTCGGAGATGTAGATGGCGGCACGGCGTAGTTCTTCGTCGAAGCTCGGGTCGTGGAGCAGGTACAGGTTCTGCAACATCAGAAGGCGAGCCGTCTGATAGTACGGATAGAGAGCCAGGAGGGCGCGCAAATCATAGAGCGTCTCCCGGTTCATTTCCTCAGGATGTTGTATCAATCTGTTTAGTTCCACGATATTATTAACTTTAAACTATAAACTATTAACTCGAAATTCTACTACCAGTTTGCCACTGTGGCGTTGAAGATCTGGTCAACCAGGTCTTTTACCATCTGCGTTACCAACTCTTCCTGCACAGAGGCGAGGCTCTGGGTGGTATCGTAGGTCTTGGCAGAGGTGAACTGGCGCTCGAAATCCTCGTTGTGGTTCTTGGTGTTGGTGAAGCGTACGTTCACCGTGATGCTCAGCTCGGTCTGGGCTGAATATCCCTCGGCACTCACCGACTTGTTGCGCTGTGAGTATTGGGTAATCTCGCCCTCTATCTTCAGGTCGCCATTGCGGCTCACCTGGCGGAGCTGGGTGTTGCTGGCAAACTTATCCTTCAGTTCGTTGTTGAACATCGGACCCATCGGACCCCATACATAGGAGCTGCGGATAGGGAAGTCGGCCAACTGGATGGTCTTGGTCTTGGTGTAGTCGATGCTGGCACCATTGAACTTGTAGCTCACGGAGCAGGCTGCTGTGACACCCATCACCAGGACGATGCCTATTATATATATGTACGCGCGTAGATGCTTCATAAATTGTATTTTTTAATTCTTCTGTAGAGCGTTCTGTCGGAGATGCCCAGTTCCTCGGCCGCCTTCTTGCGGTTGCCGTTGTTGCGTTCCAGGGCGCGCTCTATCATCTGTCGGCTCAGTTCATTGAGGTTGAGCGATTCGTTCTCGCTCTCATTCTCATTCTCCATGTCCTTGATTTCCTCTGCCTCGATATCCTCGGCATCCCGTCTTGGTTCGGCATAGATTCTGCCTTCCTGCAGATTGCCGAAATCGGAAGGGTAGTGAGGTTCTGGCATTCCCGAAACCGATGGGGATGTGATTCCCGAAACCGATGCTGGCATTCCTGAAACCGATGCTGGCATTCCTGAAACCGATGGTACGCCTGAAACCGTGGCTGGAGGCATGCCTGAGATGTTTTGCGGATGGCTGAAGCCATTGGCTCCGCTGAGTCCCCGAGCTTCATCTAGCTGGTCGCGCAGCGATTTCATCTCTCTTCGCAGGTCGCTCACGTTGCCCCTCAGTTCGTAGAGAATCTTGTAGAGCATCTCCCGCTCGCTTTCGTAGCTATGCTGCTCGTTTCCGGCTTGCGGAATGGTGGCGAGCTGGGTAGTTTCCTCATCTCTTGGGATGAACTGCGAGAGGGTTTCGAGATTGATTTCTCTTTCCCGGCTCAACACCGACATCTGTTCGGTGATGTTCTTGAGCTGTCGCACGTTGCCCGGCCACTTATACTTCAGCATGAGCGCCTTGGCATCCTCGGTGAGTGAAATCTTAGGCAGGCGGTATTTCTCTGACATCTGCATCGCAAAGAGGCGGAAGAGCAGGAGGATGTCGTTGCCACGTTCACGCAGCGGAGGCATCTGGATAAGGATGTTATTCAAGCGATAGTACAGGTCTTCGCGGAATTTTCCCTCGCTCACAGCCTTGCGCATGTTTACGTTGGTGGCTGCCACGATTCTTACATCAGTCTTTCTGATTTCGGTGCCGCCCACACGGATGTATTCACCCGTTTCGAGCACACGCAGCAGTCGGGCTTGCGTCTGTATCGGAAGTTCACCCACCTCGTCGAGGAAGATGGTGCCCTTGTTGGCGATGCCGAAATATCCTTCGCTTTCGCCGATGGCTCCGGTGAAGGATCCTTTTTCATGACCGAAGAGTTCGCTGTCGATGGTACCCTCCGGGATACTGCCGCAGTTGATGGCGAAATATCTTTCGCGTTTTCTCGGCGAGTTATCGTGAATGACTCGTGGGATGATTTCCTTACCCACACCGCTCTCTCCGATGATAAGCACGGAAAGGTCGGTCGGTGCCACCTGCAGGGCGACATCGAGAGCACGGTTCAATCCGTCGCTATTTCCGACGATATTGTAGCGTTGTTTTATTTTCTGTAGTTCAGAATTATCCATTTAGCTGCCAAAATTACACATTTTTTTTGAATTAACTGCCTTTTTTGCCCAAAAAGTGGGTATAATAAGGTAGAAAATAGGCGAAAATGTGATATTTCGCCTATTCTCTACGTATTTCGAGCCTATTCTGCTGGTTGTGGAGCAGGCTGTTCTGCTGGCTTCTGAGGAGCTGGCTGTGCCTGTTTTTCGGCAGGATTAGGCTGCTGTGTCAACTTTTTATCAGTCTGCTGGGCAGGCTGAGGGGCGTTGTTGTTATTGCCATTGTTGTTGGCGTTGTTTCCCTTCTGAGCATTGTTCTGCTTGTTTCCGCCCTTTGGAGGGAATGGGGAAGGAACGTGCTTCTTTGGGATGGAGAAGCGAACCTTCTCGCTCTCGTCACGCTTCTCGTGATAGAGCTTTGGCAGCGGGTTCTGGTAAGCCTCTTCGCTGGTTTCGCGATGGCGGAAGGCATCGAGTGCCAGGAAGATGGCGTGGCGGAACGAGATGGCATCTGCCTCATTGTAGCCTGCCATATAGTAGCAAGGGGTGGTGTTGGCTGCTGCATGGATGATAGGGAGTCCGGCAGTATAGAGCACGCCATCCTCGTTGAAGAGGGAGTGGAATGGAACGGCTGCCTGGTCGTGGTACATTGCCATGACGCCATCGAACTCGCTGTAGTATCCGTTGCCGAAGAAATCGTCGGCTGGGTATGGACCGAATGCCTGGATGCCCTTCTCGGCGAGTGCGTCGATGGCTGGGATGATGATGTTGCGCTCCTCGGTGCCGCAGCTCTGTTCCTCGTTGATGCTTGGGTTGAGGGCGAGCACGGCGATGCGTGGGTTGGTGAGGAGGAAGTCACGCTTCAGGGTGTGCCAGAGCAGGGTGGTCTTCTCCACGATGCTTTCCTGGGTGATTGACTTGGCCACCTGGGTGAGTGGTGTCTTGCCGGTGACGGAGGCAATGCGCAGGTCGTCGCCTACGAGCAGGCTCAGGGCATGGTTGCCGTCGCCCAGACAGGTTTCGATGTAGTCTTTGTGATCCACGAAGGTATAGCCTTCAATCTTGATGTTCTGACTGCTTACCGGGGCTGTGACGAGCACATCGTAGAGACCGTCGCGATAGTCGGTCATGGCACGGTCGAGTGCCTTGACTGCCGCTGCTCCTGATTCCGGAGTAGGCATACCCATATCCACCTTCACTTCCTCTTCTACGGCAGCGAGGAGGTTGATTCTTCCATCCTCAGCATCTTCAGCTTTCTGGATGATGGAGAACTGGGCTGGCAGGTTCATCGCCTTGCGATAGTAGGCTGCCACTTTTGGCGAGCCGTAGATGATAGGGGTGCAATACTCCAGCATCTCCGGTTCGTTGAATGCCTTAAAAATGAGTTCATATCCGATACCATTGGTATCGCCGTGGGTGATAGCCACTTTGATTCTTCTGTTGTCCATGAAATTTTTATTTTATAGTAGAAATCGCAGCTTCGAGCTGCTTGATTAATATTTTCTTTTTCATTTCGGGTGCATAGACGAAGGCGATGATGTAGAGGTTGTAGCCTTGCTTTGCTGCCTGGCTTGTTTGCTTATGAATGCAATGCATTACATAGGGCCCTCCCATAGCATCCCCTTTCATCTCCCAGAGTCCTCTTTCTGAAAGATGAGGAATCACCATATACATATTGTCGGTTTCGCCCGGCATGTTGGTTCGAAGAATGCTATCAATCAAAGCCTTATCATCTGCATGAAAAGCATTTGAATTCTTCATTCTTCGTTCTTCACTCTTCACTTTTCCAGCTCTTTGTTCTGCATTCTTCGCTCTAAACACGAGCAGGTTCTGCATCCCCGAGCTGGCGTTGTTCGAGATCCAGATGAAGTCTTTCGCCTTTTTGCTGGCGTTCATCGTTGCCGGAATCTTCATATCGATTCCGAACATCTTTTTGATTTCGTCCTGCATCTCCTTGTTTTGTTTGCTGGGGTTGCCTGAGATGATATCTGCCAGATGTTTCAGTTCCACTTCATCCACGATGTGGCGGAGTCTTTCGCCATTGAGCCTTTCCCGCAACTGCTGTGCCGATTGGGCAGAAATGCGAATGATATTCTGTGGCGAAGCATTCTCGTCGTGGCGAAGCGTGACGGAGAAATCCCGCTCTCCGATATTAACGACGATTCGGGTTCTGACGAGCAGATAGTTTCCCCGGGTCTTGCCCTTTTTCACCTGAATCAGTCGGCAGAGTGGTTCGGGTTGGGGCAGTCCTGTCACATCCTCCGTCAGCATTTTGGTTACGATGCTGTCGGTATCTCCCTCAAGCACCACCTCGTAAGGCATTCCTGTGCTTTTGGGCAGTTTCCCATTTCGCCCTCCTGTGCTGCAGCTTGCCAGGAAGAGTAGCAGAAGGCAGCCAGCAAGAAGAGTCTTTAAAGATTCTCTAACCATTTCTTTCCTGGTTTTGTATAAAGCCAAGCCAGAAAGCTGAGAGCTATGATGAGACTTATCGTCATTGTAAATGTAAACAAATTCATAATCTTATTTAAATCCATCAAGCCATTTTTGACCAGGTTTTGTGTATAACCATCCCAATATGCATAATGAGATGATGCAACTCGTAACCATTGTAAATGTAAACATGTCCATACTCCCCCTCCTTTCTTTATTTTCCATGCTTCAGCTCCTCATCCTCATGCTGTCGGATTTCTCCAATCTTCTTCGAGGTGCTGAGCAAGCCGCAGGCGGCGTAGATGTCCTGGCCGCGGCTGGCACGGATGGTGGTGAAAACACCATGCTGGGTGAGGTAATCACGGAACTGCTCCATCTTCTCGTCGTTTACACCCTGCAACGGGATGTCGGGAATCTGATGGAAACGGATGAGATTGAAACGGCAATCCAGCCCCTTCACCAACTTGATGATGGCCTTGGCATGCTGCATGCTATCATTCACGCCCTTGAACACGATGTACTCGAAACTCAGGCGGCGCTGATGAGAGAAATCGTAGTTCTTCAGCAACTCCACCACCTGCTCGATACCCATGCCCCTTTCGGCAGGCATCAGTTCGGCACGCTCCGATGGAATCGGGTCGTGCATCGAAATCGCTACATGGCACTCGCTCTCTTCAAGGAATCGCTTCAACTTGTTCTTCACGCCCACAGAACTTACCGTGATGCGCTTCGGACTCCACGCCCAACCGTAATCGGCGGTGAGAATCTCGGTGGCACGAAGCACATTGTCGAGATTATCCATCGGCTCGCCCTGTCCCATGAACACGATGTTGGTGAGCTTATCCACCTCAGGCAGCGAGTAAATCTGGTTCAGGATGTCGCCGGCAGGCAAACTCCCCTCGAATCCCTGCTTTCCGGTCTGGCAGAAGAGGCAGTTCATCTTGCAGCCCACCTGCGAAGAGACGCAGAGCGTGGCGCGGTCCTTATCAGGAATATACACCGTTTCCACGAACTTTCCGCTTCGGGTAGGGAAGAGATACTTGATGGTACCATCCACAGAATGTTGTGCGTCAGAATATTCTGCGCATCCTATTTCGTATTCGGCAGCGAGTTTCGCACGGTTGGCCTTCGAGATGTTGGTCATCTCATCAATGCTCTTCACATGCTGCTCATAGAGCCACTTCGCCATCTGTCCGCCGGTGAAGGCAGGCATGCCGAGATCCTTAGCCACCTGCTTCAATTCGGCAAGTGTAAGGCCCAAAAGATATTTTTTTTCATTATTCATACTGCAAAGATAGTGTTTTTTGCCGAAAAAGTGTTATCTTTGCCACATATTTTAAGATAATAAGTTGAAATAAAGATAAAAATCATGGTTTCGAGCCCCCAAAAGGGGCGAAAAACAGAAAATAAGGAACAAAGAAATGAGAGAAAAAATAGACCTTTTCTTGCCATGTGAAGACCTGGAGGTGGCCCAAGAAGCACTCGGAGAACTTCATGACAACAAGACAGTTCAGCATATCAACCTGATGGTGAGTGCCGATTTCGCTGCCCACCACCAGGTGCCAGACGGCTGTACCTTCGTGGTTATCGACCGACTGGAGAGTAGCAACACCGTGGAGAGCATCGCCGAAAATGCCGATGCCGACTTCGTGATGATCTGCACCAAGACCACCCCTATCAGATGGGGCCTCTATGCCTTGGAGCGTTTCCTGCGCACGGCGGATGATACCGCGGCGGTGATGGTTTACTCCGACCACTATTCGCTGGTAAAGGACAATCAACTGGAAAAGCATCCTGTGATTGATTATCAGCAGGGTAGTTTGCGAGATGACTTCGATTTCGGAAGCCTCTGGCTGGTCAAGGCGCAGGCTCTGCGCAACTATATCGCCCAGCAGGACAGACTGGAATATCAGTTTGCCGGTCTCTACGACCTGCGTCTCTATCTGAGCCGGGTGGGAGAGATTTTCCATCTGAATGAGTTCCTCTATACCGAGAACGAACTGGATAACAGAAAGAGCGGCGAAAAGCAGTTTGACTATGTGAACCCTAGAAACCGTGAGGTACAGATAGAGATGGAAAAGGCTTGTACACAGCATCTTAACAAGGTGGGTGCCCTGGTGGATACCAGCTACTACCGTCTGCCTGATTTCGACGAACAGGAGTTTGAATACGAGGCTTCGGTGGTGATTCCGGTGTTTAACCGAGAGAAGACCATCGCCGATGCCGTGAAGAGTGCCCTGGCGCAGAAAACGGATTTCAAGTTTAACGTGATTGTGGTGAACAATCATTCTACGGATAAAACCGGAGAGATTCTTGATCAGATTGCAGAGGAAATCTCCGAAAGCATGAAGGAAGATGCTGCTCAGAGCCATGCCCCACGTTTGATTCAGATAGTTCCCGATAGAAAGGACCTGGGTATCGGCGGCTGCTGGAATGTAGCCATCAACAGCGACTATTGCGGAAAATTCGCCGTGCAGCTGGATAGCGACGACCTGTATTCATCTCCTGCAACCCTTCAGAAAATCGTGGATGCCTTCTACGACCAGAAGGCGGCGATGATGATTGGCGCCTATCGCATGTGCGATTTCGACCTGAATACCCTGCCTCCGGGACTCATCGACCACAAGGAATGGACCGAGGATAACGGATGTAACAACGCCCTGCGTATCAACGGCTTGGGTGCACCACGTGCCTTCTTTACCCCATTGGTAAGACAGATGCAGTTCCCTAACACCAGCTATGGCGAGGACTATGCGCTGGGACTGGCTTTCTCTCGCCGCTATCGCATCGGCAGAATCTACGACGAGCTTTATCTCTGCCGTCGCTGGGGAGGCAATTCGGATGCCGCCCTGAGCATTGACAGGGTGAATGCCAACAATCTCTATAAAGACCGTCTGCGCACCATGGAGCTGATGGCCCGCAAGCAGATGATGCAGGGCAAGGCGGATATCATGGAAGACAGCAGCATCTCCAGATTCTTCAACCGACAGTTGGAGAAATGGGCTGATGCCCGCCATCGCTTCCGCGACCTGAAACATGTGGAAACCCGTCAGCTCTCGGAGTTAATCAAGCTGCAGTGGAACCCTGCCCGCATCGTGAGCACGGGTGCCAAGATAGACAGGAAAACCCTGGGCGAGCGCCCTTGCTTCCTCTGCGACCGCAACCGACCAAAGGAGCAGATGTCGCAGCAGATAGACGAAAACTTCCATCTGCTGGTGAATCCGTTCCCAATCCTTCCGGTGCATTTCACCATTCCGGCCCGCAAGCATCAGTATCAGGCTATCTATCAGAACTATGGCGAGATGCATCGCTTCCTCTCGCTGCACAGCGAACTGATGGTGTTCTACAACGGTCCGAAGTGCGGTGCCTCTGCCCCGGATCATCTTCATTTTCAGGCGGGTACGAGCGGCATCCTGCCGTTGCAGGCCAACTGGCAGCGCCTTTCGCGCAACCTTACCGACGTCATCTCGCTGAACGATGAAGAGAAGATAGCCGTGGTTCACGACTTCGTGGTTCCTGCCTTCGTCATCATCTCGAAGAGTGAGGAGAGCGACGAGATGCTCTTCCACCGTCTTTATAGAGCCATGCCGCTGCGTGGGGGAGAAACGGAACCGATGATGAACATCGTGGCTTGGAGAAAGGGCGATGAATTCATCTCGGTGGTGATTCCGAGAGAGAAGCACCGTCCGGAGGCATACTTTGCCGATGGCGATGCCCAACTGATGGTTTCGCCGGGTGCCCTGGATATGTCGGGACTCATCATCACCCCAAGAGAGGAGGATTTCAGAAAACTGACCGATGAGCGTGCCGAGGCACTGCTGCAGGAATGCGGTGTGAGCCAGGAGAAGATGAACAGCATCGTGAGCAAGCTGAAGGTGGCAAAGGAGGCAGAAGATTCCATTCTGGCTACATCTGCCCTATATAATAATGAGGAGGAACCAGAGGTTACCGTGGGCATCGTGAGTGCCCAGAAGGTGCATTTCTCGCTGAACAAGCCTTATCTGGCGAAGGGTGAAATCGTGATTGGCGAGCAGGAAGTGGAGTTCTTCGAGGGAGGTATCATGTGGAACGGAAATCTTTACAGTAAGCTCACCTTCCATCCGCAGAGCGACGACGCCTCGTTCTCTATCAGCGACGTGACCATCGGCGTGAACTTCCACTGGGAGCGCAAGGAGACGCAGACCTTCCTGGGTGCCCTCCGCTTCGTGGTGGAATCGGATAAGATCTATGCCATCAACGAACTGCCGGTGGAGCGCTATCTGGAGAGTGTAATCAGCAGTGAGATGAGTGCCACATCGAGCCTAGAACTGCTGAAGGCACATGCCGTGATTTCGCGTTCGTGGCTGCTGGCGCAGATGCAGAAGCGCCGGGAGGTGGCTGAGAGCGGCAACAATTTCTTCTCGTTCACCAAGAAGGAGGATATGCTGATTCGCTGGTACGACCGTGAGGACCACACCCTCTTTGATGTGTGCGCCGATGACCACTGCCAGCGCTACCAGGGCATCACGAAGGAAACCTCGCCACATGTTGCCGAGGCTATCAGGCTGACCCGTGGCCAGGTGTTGCTGGATGGCGGCGAGATTTGCGATGCCCGATTCTCGAAATGCTGCGGCGGTGTAACTGAGGAATTCCAATACTGCTGGGAGAATACGCCGAAGAACTATCTCACGGCAGTGAGAGATATCGCCTTGGGAATATCGGGAACAGGAAATAATTTAGGAACGAAGGCCCCTCTTCCTAATCTTACCAATGAGGATGAGGCAGAGAAGTGGATCCGCTTCAATCCGCCTGCTTTCTGCAACACGCAGGATAAGAAAATCCTCTCGGAGGTGCTGAACGATTACGACCAGGAGACCGTGGATTTCTATCGCTGGAAGGTGACCCTGACTCAGGAGAAGCTACAACAGCTCATCGCCGACAAGCTGAAGATGGACTTCGGTGCCATCCTCGATATGAAGGCGGTGGAAAGAGGAACGAGCGGCCGCATCAGCAAACTGCAGATTATCGGAACCGAGAAGACCTTCACCATCGGTAAGGAACTGGAAATCCGCCGTGCCCTGAGCGATTCTCATCTTCTGAGCTCTGCCTTCGTGGTAGATAAATATGATGCAGATGAAAACGGTGTTCCGCAGCGTTTCGAACTGATTGGCGCCGGATGGGGACACGGAGTAGGACTCTGCCAGATTGGTGCTGCCGTGATGGGCGAGGAGGGCTATCTCTATGATGCCATCCTGCTGCACTACTATCAGGGAGCAGAAATCAAGAAACTTTATCAATAATGTACTAAGATGGTAACAAAGAAAAATAGTAGGAATCCATGGGCTTGGATTCCGACCCTCTATTTTGCAGAAGGACTGCCCAACGTCATTGTGACCGCCCTCTCTGTGGTGATGTATATGCAGTTGGGCCTCACCGATGCCGAGGTGGGACTCTATACCGGATGGCTCGCCCTGCCTTGGGTAATCAAGCCCCTGTGGAGCCCGTTCATCGACCTGCTGAAGACCAAGCGCTGGTGGGTACTCACCATGCAGGCGCTCATCGGAGCCGCCCTTGCCGGCATCGCCTTCTCGCTGCCTACTGCCTTCTGGTTCCAGGCAACGATGTGCTTCTTCTTCCTCATCGCCTTCTGCAGTGCCACCCACGATATTTCGGCGGATGGTTTTTATATGATTGAGCTGGATGAGCATACGCAGACCAAGTTTGTGGGACTGCGAAACACGTTCTATCGCCTCGCCATCATCTTTGTGAATGGTTTCCTGGTGATGCTGGCAGGTGTACTCCAGGTGATGTTCCGCAACCAGATACGCTTCTCGTGGGCGCTTATCTTCTACGGATTGGCGGGCATCTTCATCGGACTGTGGCTCTATCACAGCCGGTTTATGCCGCGTCCTAAGGAGGATGTGCAGACGGATAGAACGGTGGGTGAAGTGGCGCACGAACTGACGAACATGTTCCGTACCTTCTTCGTGAAGTTCAGGGTGGGGGAAACCATCTGCGTGATGCTCTTCCTGCTGCTCTATCGCTTCCCGGAAGCACTCCTGAATACGATGACCAAGACCTTCATCCTTCGTCCTAATTCGCAGGGCGGACTGGGCTTGTCGCCGCAGGAATATGGTTTTGCCAATGGTACTGTGGGACTGATAGGCTTGCTGCTGGGTGGCATCATCGGCGGTATTCTGGTGAGCCGCGACGGTATGAAGAAATGGCTCTGGCCGATGGTTTGCGCCATCACCCTGCCGGATGTGGTTTACATCTATCTGAGTTATTCGCTGAACAGCGATATTATCGTGGTATCGAGCTGTCTTTTCGTAGAGCAGTTTGGCTATGGTCTCGGCTTCACGGTTCTCACGCTCTACATGCTGTTCTACAGTCAGGGCAAGTTCAAGACCTCGCATTATTCCATCTGCACGGGCATCTCCTATCTGGGTTTAATGTTGCCAGGTATGGTATCGGGCTATCTGAAAGATATGGTAGGCTATCGCTTGTTCTTCATCATCGTGATGGCATGCTGCGCCATCACCTTCCTGGTTACTGCCTTCCTGAAAATAGATCCGGAGTTCGGAAAGAAGGAGAAGGAAATCAAGGAGCAAATAGAAGAGGAAGAAATGGAAGAAATGGAAGAGATAGAATAGATTGAATAGTAAATCTATATATAAATAGGTGAAAATCTGAGAAAAGGTCGTTGGGTATTGTTCCAACGACCTTTTATTGTTAAAGTAATTATTCCCCGATAATCGTTGCGATGAGGTGTCGGCTTCCGCCTCCCTCTCTGAAT
>ERZ1026846.1810-NODE-1810-length-12631-cov-11.531091_pt1 | contig 12631 bp, 17 predicted proteins | sample MGYA00380153_ERZ1026846 | MGnify/ENA primary metagenome ERZ1026846 (study PRJEB33269, sample SAMEA4719789) | human gut metagenome | biome: human-associated habitat; feature: organic feature; material: feces | place: Cameroon | collected 2013-10 ... | reverse complement strand
GCTATTATATATTCCCTCAAAGAATTTTTCGATGCTATTTTTGTCGTTTTATTATCGAATAAAATATTTACCGTTTTTCCTTCATCGTTTGCCGTGATGAGTTTGGAAATAAGTATCTTTGATGCAAAATTGTACAATATATTTTTGTCTTTCAACAATCTCGCTTCTGTATAATGTAGGTCAACAACAATATAAGATACTGTTACGTCTTTTGAAAGAATGCTTTCTAATATATGATATTTTACAGCCGGATATGCATCTTTTGCTTTAATCTCATGGGCATGTAATGTTTTAAGTTCAGGGAACTTGTCACCTGCCTGTTTAAGTTTCCTTTTCATTATATTATGCAATGACTTTGCGTTCATTGTATCTATGCAAGATATTACAAAATACCTTCCAGACAGTCCTAGATTTCCTGATTCATCAAATATAAGGCATCGTTCATTATTATACATAAGTTTATTCCATTTCTTTTGTGGATTGATGAATATATTATAATACTATAGTTGATTCATAGCAATGTTCAAAAGTTTCAGATATGAAGAACTACCACTCCCATGTGGGGTATTCTATGGAAGCGACACAAAAAATAATGCCCGCCCTGTTCGCACCAGGGCGGGCGCCTCTTTTAATTAAGAGGTAAAAATTTCCGTTCGGTTGGCTCCACTCGTGGAGTGAAGTTCCATAGAGAGGTATCCGTCACCATCGGGTGCCTTTCTTACTTGTATATTAGCATTTATACCTTCGGATGTCAACGCTCTGATCGCCATTTGCGGCGGAGCCGGATACAAACTCGGTAGAGATATACAAAAAAGCAAAAAAGTAACTGTCCTCGGCCAAGAAATTACAGTTACTTTTTGTGATAACTAATTTCAGAGCAACCGTCTTGCTATACGGTAGCACCTTTTGTAAACTTATTATACGGATCATGCAAAGCCATGTCAAAACCAACTCTTTCGCAGTTCCCGCATGGTACTGCCAATTATAAACTTGTCTTTTTCCTCGTCAGATAGCTCCATGACCGTTTTCCCGGCGGCATCCGCATACTGGATCAGACCTCGACAATCGATCTGCACATGTGGAATTTGGCTTGGCATGACCGGCTCCGTGGAATTGATCGAAGCGGTATAATCGAATTTTCGCATATGACATTCCTCTCAAAAGCAACATTCTTTTCGATAGTATACCAAATTTCGATACGTGCCGCAAGAATGGCGTTCCCAGTTCTACCCGGACGGATTCCAAAACCTCGTCAGTCGGATGTTGGCAAAAAAAAGAAAAGCCCCGCATAAGCAGGACTTTTCCTATTTTCACTTTCTAAACAGCGAAATTTCCTTACTATTTAATTCTTTCGCTGTTTTGCCGTTTTGTCTGGCATATCTTGTAAGTGCCACGAGGTCGATACCTATCGAAGGTTTATTTTCATAAGGATTGAACTCAGAAATATAGTTATCAACTATTGATTGATTCCTTATTGTATTACACTTCATCATCCGTCCATTCATATGTATACACCTCCATTAACTTTTTTGCTGCCTCTTCTTCTACGATAAAATGCAGTGGGTGTCCCGAAATAGAAAATTCCCATGCCCCGAATACTTCTACATAATGGTTCAAAATATCTTTGTCCATTGCATCTGCATGGAATACACCATCATGATTCCATACTTGTGACTTGTATGCAGCTATCGCTAACAAATGACCGCCAACACCTTTGTAACGCTGAGTTCCATATTCCCAGACATTGTTTTGAGGAGCGGTGCAAGCCCAATGAACATAAGCGGCATTTGCCCCAACATCATTGCGAATTCCAATTAATCCTTGAATATCCATTGTTCCTTTAATAACCAATGCATAAATCTCAACATCACTTGGAAATTCACTCCAATTAACATACCATCCTGTCTTTTTCTTGAATTTTGCCAAAAAAGACTTTCTTCTTAATCGAACAACTTCTGTCTCAACAATATCTCCAGTTTCAGCATCCCTTAAGCAAGGGGTTAACTCATCAATATAAAATGTTATCATTTGTATTCCTCTCTTTCCCATATAATATGACTTAATGTGTCAATCAGGGAAAGTAGATCACTAACCCTGATTGTTACATCAGGGAATGATCCCTTGTGTCACTTATATTATAGCATACCACTTTTATTTCGCAATATACTTTTGCTACATTGCCGGGCACTCAAGCATTACCTTGAGGCATACAAATCCGTCGTTTTCAAGCTTTTTCTTTGCTTCCTCAAATTTAGCGATGCCCTCGCTGTCATTGGTGAAGTTGCGCTCATCTGCGATCTCGCTCTCCATGTGATCGACCTTGATCGCTATAAGCTTTAAATAATCTTTTGTTTTTGTTGTCATAAATATCCCTTTCCTTTCCGCGCTTTTGCGCATTCTTTTTGTTAAGTCAAAGGAATTTACGCACGGGCAAAAGCCCTTATAACGCAAAAAGAGCCGAAACAAAAATGTTTCGACTCTCAATTCCTACGACTCTGTTATTAAATACACTTATATTATAGCAAAACCGAAAAAGAATTTCAATGATTTTTTCTACAGTGAACTACTCGGCAATTAAATAACCGAGCATCTGATGTGCGATCCTTACGGATCGTAGATTCAGGGTGCGTCCATGACACCAATACTGCTATTAAGCAGCTACTTTTACTACATATGGATCCGCTATCTTAAGCGGGTCTATTTGTTTTTCTATCCCATTTGTTTGAAAATACAGCCGCAGGATATTGAAAGCTCCGACACAGTCAGCATTCCATTTTTTACTGCCATCCGTATAAAGCCCGCGTTTAACACGATTGGACTTTACAGCATTCTCTTTACAAAGCTCCGACATAAGTGGGCTTGTCTTTTGTTGTCTCCTGCTCTTCACATCCATCTGAAAGATTAAGCTCTCTCACAATATAATTATGCCGCTTGGCCATCTTATAAATTTCGCTCCGGAGTTTTCCTATAGGATCCATACAAATCACGGACTCACCACTTTTAATTCTCTTTTCAATGGCTTCAACTATTTCGCTCAATTCTTATACCTCTCTTTTTTATAGAAATCACCTGCGATCTTCTTAAATGAAGATGTAGAATAGCTAGTGAACTACTCGGTAATTGAATAACCGAGGATTCCCGCTTAATATCCTAACACAGGTGTCTCTTTTTTAATTGAATTGCAGATAAATCCTTTGCGTTCACACATGCGTTTATCTTTATTGCATGACATTTCTCCAGATTCAGTATCCGGATAGTTTCTTTCGAATACAATTTCACTTTCAAAGTCCCCAACGTTAATTGCTACTAACTTAATGTATTTTGTTGTTTTGCCCATCGTCTTTCGTCCCTCTTCATTTCCATTTTGCGAACATGTGTTCTTTATTATTATAATATACCTCATTTTCCACTTTGTTAATTGGACAAAACACACAAAATATCATTACATAAAATGGTACATATGACTATATATTTGTTAACATGTGCCATTTTATACACAAAGATAGCTCCTCAAGGCAATTGACATTCGCGAAGTATCAGAATGCGGTGTTGAACGCACTGTTTATAAAGTGAGCGATGAACCCATCATTCATAAAAGCTACTGCTATAATTCCAATGATTATCACGGCACCTATTACTCCAACGATAAGGGAGCCGTATTCCTCCATTATTTTCTTCATGACGATTCCCTCCCTAAATGCTTACCTTACTTAATAAAGCAAACAGCGATCCGGAAAACAAGAGGAAAAGTATCACATATACTACGGACATTCCATATTCTTCAAAAAAAGCTTTCATAAAGCTACACCTCCTACCTAACGAGCGACTGCGCGAACCTCGTGCTTCTGGTTATTGAAGTTTAGCAACGGAATTGAAAACTCATAATCCATTGTAATCTCTCTTCCATTCGCATATGGATCACTAGGATTTGATATTGTCTTAACCTGCAGATTCGAATAATGTTTTGTCTGTGGATCTGTATGATTGTTTACCTTGTCTACGCAGTCAGCGACCGTTGCATCGGAAAAATTGTCCGCTTCCATCACGTCAACAACGTCCGAAAGGTATCTTTCAGCGTTTGTTCCGTCAATTGAAACGGAAATTAATCCGCCTCCGACAAAGACAACGATAAGCAGTAGGAAAAATCCAACATATGTTTTAATAATTTGTGCCATTTTTTATCCTCCATTAGACTAAACTCTCATCTGTCCCATAAACAGTACAAAGAACACCATCATGTCGATCAAAAGCTTTCCACTTCCAACGATTGCAGGAGCCATGAATAAACCATATAATCCCGCAAACGCTGCATCAAAAGCATTCTTCTCAGACTTGTCAAGTAACATATTATTTCTTCGAATAATCTCTGCAATCTGTTTTTTAGGATCGCCGCCGGTTCCGGAAGAAATACTGTAAAGCATCTTCATGGATGACTGAATCTCTGGTACATCAAACTCCTTCATAAAATCAAGGAATGGAATTACGGATTCTGGCTGTTTGTCTAATGCAGCCTGCATCTTCCGCAGATCCTTCTTTAAAACGGTTGGCGCTGTTGGTATCGAATTAAAAACAGCAACCTGAACGTTGTTACTTTGGAGCTGCAAAGATATTTCCATCAACCACTGAGGGAACTTAATAGCAATTTCTGTCTCCAAGGCTTTCTTAGCACTCTTATACGATAACTTTGGTTTAAAGAATAAGACGATTGCAAATACAGCACCAAGTCCAATCATGTACGGCTGTGTAAACAGAGACATGATAACTCCGAATACGAACATAATGACCGCGGTAATGGTTGCCTTCTTGGTCGAGGATTCCTCGTTGTAATTAACAACCTTATTGTAGTATTCCTCAATCTGCTTGTCTGTCAGCGTATGTTTAGCTTCCAGCCAGTCGGTAGCCATTTTTGAATCAGCTACAGCATAGATAATAAGATCTGCTACAATCATGATAGTTGTAACAATCTGTACCAAAATATTTGCTGCCAGATCAAAATCTACAGGAAGGTTACGCTGAATAAAAAGACAGATAGCTGCACTCAATACGATGGCGAAAATAATGTTTATAATCCACTTTCGCTTGTCCTTCTGAAATGCAGTCGTACGATCAACCCAAGCCGTTCTGTCTTCAAGCAAAAGATCAATAGCCTCATTAAAATCGCCGCCAATAAATTCGACTTCAACCATGAATTTGTGAATAGCACGTAATCTTTCACACGGATACTTATCCTCAATTTTCTTTAAACCGTTTCTTTCGATGTTCCGTCCGTGACCGCGAAGGATTTCATTCTTTGCTTCCTGAATCGCGTCGTACATTGGACCTTGACGGAATGATAATTCTACGTCATTCAAAGACTGAAGAATTTTATGACGTGTTCTGAATGCATAAAGCATATGTTCCATATACTCTGTGATTTCGCTGAACCGTTGCTGCTCAAACTGGTTTTTGTAGCTGTTCTTTAACACGATCGGGATAAAGAAAAATCCAGAAAGACAGATAATAATCATTGGGATTTTTTCAAGCTGAAATAAAACTCCCGCAAGTATTGCCACTGCCATGTAGATCAAATATGACATCATGGTTTTCTTGACAGACAATTTATATCCAAGCTTTGCTACTTCTCTTGATAAATTATGCGGGTTTGCGTAGTAAATCGCATCCCGCAACGACGAATGTTTCTTTTTTTCTTTCGCCATATTGATGTTTACCTCCTTTTGTTCTCATTTATGCCGTAATCTTCTTTTCTGCCGGGACGATGTAGCCCTGCTTAAGAAGACGACGTTCTGTTTCTGCATTTTCGTAGTAATTGCCCGTAATCTGACGAATTTTAAATTTTCTTTCGATAGCAGCAGGAAGTTCATGACTGACAAATTTTCCTCCATCGACCATCATATGACAGTTCATTTCTCCGTCATCATTTGTGTAAAAGCCAACCTGATCAATGATTCTTCGCATTGCTCCTGTCTCAGGATCTGGTCGGATTGCCACCATTACTCCAACATCAACAAACTCATAGATATTTTCGAGCATTCGCTTTTCGGCATTTGTATCATTCACCATGTTGAGCATTCGTTGCGGAATCTTCCGAATATCGTCTGTATGGAGTGTTGTGATACCATTAACACCGGTGGAGAAACCATTAATAAGACTCGCAATCTCTTCTCCTCGTGTTTCAGCAATCATAATCCAGTTCGGATTCTGCTTAAGAGAGGCTACAATCGCGTCTGTGTATGTAAAGGCATCATTTGTCTGCATTTCAATACAGTCCGCCTTCGGCTTTAACTCCTTGAAACGCCATTCCAGAACATCCTCGATTGTAATTACACGCTCTTTATCTGGAATATAGCAGCCTAGAAACTTAGCGAATTCTGTTTTTCCTGCACGCGGCATCCCGGCTATAACAATATTCGTATGTGCATTGATACAATTTGCAAGAAGAGAGATAATTTCTTTACTTGCGTAGCCTGTCTCAATAGCGCCTCTTTCTGTAATACGTGAAAACGGTGGTGTTTTACGAATACAAATAGATGTGCCAGAAATCGCAATGGAATTATGAACGATACTAATACGAAGCTCTTTTGTTTCTGCTTCCATTACTGGATTGCGCTGATTAAAGTCAAAAGATTTAGCATTTGCAACTTTTCTTGCAAATCTTTCTACGAAATCTCTTGGTATAGGATGTTCGTCATCTGATACCTTAATTTTTCGATTTTGTGTATCGATTGTCCACAGATCCTGACCATTATAGTCAACATCCGTGATATTCTTATCTTTTACATATTTAAGGAACGGTCCAAAGTCTTCATCTGGAATAACAAACTTGTTACGATTCTGCCCGTATTCAATATCTGTACTTTCAGTATCAGCTAATTCAATTGCGTCATCCTGTGGTGCCAGAATTCCAACATTGATACTTTCGACCTTTGTTTCCTCTTCATGTACGTCCTCTACCACTGTTTTTTCCGGGAGAACGCTTACTTTTTCTTTAACAGAATTTTTTTTACTAAAAAAGGCCATTCCGTTTCCTCCTTCTCTTCAAATTTTTAACAAACACTGACGAGGAGAAATAGGAAATGCCAAGCCTGTGCTTGTTCTCTTATAAAAATGTTTTCCCGGCGTATTATGACCGGGAAAACAAAAAAGTTTTTACGGAACTGTTGGTGTTGATGAAACTGCACTGTCCGTAAAGCTCTTTAAGATGGCAAGTAATCCATTCTGAACTGTATCTCTGACAGCATCACTCTTAACAATCATCGCAATAACAAAGACAGCCCCTGCTATAATGATTAACGGTCCGTACTCTTTCAAAAACTCTTGCATAAAAAATATCCTCCTTTGATATGTGATTGGTGTTTATACAGGTGCTACACCCCTGCTAACACTTCTTTGACCACGAAAAGAGTTTTTATGGAAAATTCTTGAAAATTTTTAAAAAATAAATACAAAGTAGAAAATCATGAATATAATAAGTGCCAATATGACAAGTAACGCCTTATGCAGATTCTCTCTGTCAATATCAACTTTCATTTCTTCATACTGTACCTTTACATCGTTATAATAGCCGTCGTAATTAGGATCATAAACCTGCTTTATCTTATGCTTATCCTCATACATATTGGCATCAGCCTTCTTACAGACATCCTTGATGTTACTTACCTTTTTACCATATGCATAACCAATAGCAGCCTTCATATCGATCTGTGCACCGTTTTCTCTCTGTTTACGTTCGCGTCCCTTTAAATCAATATGAAAACGCTCGATTCTCTCCTTAACAACATCCTCATCAATACCTTCAAGTATTACTGCGAACTCGTCCCCTCCCGTTCTGTAACAGTTGTCAATTCCGAATACCGCCTGCAAAGATTGTGCAATAGCGGTGATGAGAATATCTCCATTTGCATGTCCTAAAGAGTCATTTGTTCGTTTAAGATTGTTTGCATCAGCCACAATGATGCAGTATTGATCTGAACATACCTCTTTTAACCGTTCCTCATAAGCCTTGCGGTTCAAGCAACTCGTAAGTGTATCATGGTAAAGCTCGTATTCCACGTTTTTCTGATTCTTTTTTTCTTTTAACTTACTACGCCTTTTCTTCTCCTGCGTATCATCAGAATCATTTTTCTGATCATCCAGTTCCGTATCTGATTCAGAGGCAGACGATTGTACTTCTTCAATAATCTGCTTGATGGCTTCCTCTGTGTTCTGCTCCTTTTCTTCATATGAAGTAATATCCACATCGTCCGAATTAATTGGAGCTGTGTCTGCTGACATCTGCTGCTGTACGGCTTCTGATGCGTCAACGTCATTCTTGTCCGATTTCATAACGGAATCCTCGACCTTAATTTCTGTGTCGGATGATTTTACTGTCTCAGTCTCTGCATCTTTAGCTTCAGAAGTCTTTTGGGTTGTTTCTTCCGGCTTTTCCTTTGGCACTGTAACCTCTTTCACTTTGACCGGAACCATAACATCTTCCCCTGTCTTGATAATAGGAACGTTATGCGCACCTCTTCGACGTCTGGATGATATATTCTCTGTTGAATTGCCGGATGGTGTCTGTTCACTGCCGCAGAACGGACAGAACACCGTTCCGATAGCGATCATGTTGTTACATTTCGTACATTTGATTTTTCCTTGCATTTTGCCCTCCTATATGTAACTATACCTATTTGTACTTACATATAGACAAATGTGTTTATCCCACATTGTCTAACCAATAAATCTTACTGAATTTCCAAAGGAGCCTGCATTTCTTTGCATTTACTTTTTTGCAGTGTTTTGTTGGGCTTTGAAAATTCAATGCGTTCAATTCCGAATATAGTGCTGTGACATATCCTGTATACGTTTCTCCATTTTTATATGTGTAAGAAACCAAGTCTCTGTGGCTGATACCTAACACCTGATCGGTTTTGGCTTTGTTCTGTCTGCGCATTGGTTTTATAGTCCAGTCCTTTATATCGCAGGTGTCAGGTCGCAGATCTGTGATACATATGGCATCATTGCTATGCGTTTTAACAATGTTCCAGTCAATCCTTTTGTTAGCGGTATCTCCACCCGTCGTAAGATACAGTGATCCTAATTGCGATAGCTGTTCTCTTAACCACTTCTTGCCGATCATCACATGACTTGCGTAATTAAGATTTTTGTTATCAAAGCTATTTAACATAGTAAAGAAATGTTGCATATACAATTCTTCCTTACCTTCCGTCTTCTGATGGCAGCTTTCACATAAGGAAATGAGATTGCCTAATGTATTGGAACCATTTGACCTTCGTGGTTTTATATGATGCACTTCCAAACGACAGCCAGATCTGCCACACTCCATACATTTGCCACCATCTCTTAAGATGACTGCTTTTCGTATGTTTTCATCTAATCTGTTGGAGTTCTGATACTGCCAACTATAAGATTTAAAGCCATCTGTCAAAGCCCTGATGTCAATGGCAACATCTTCAAGCCAGAAACTTGTTATTCTGATCCATTTGTTCAACCACCTGATAACACGCATGGTTGCCTGACGTTTCTGCAGTATGCTTGGAGCCACACGGTCAGTTCTCTTAGATGAACCGCGGTTATCAAATCTTGCAGGTCTGTGCCTGTTGTGATAGCGATGATAACGTCTGTAGTCTCGTCTGACTTCCATAAGATGTTTGACGTCATTACGCTGCTCAATAGTACCTTTGAACAACACTTTATTTTTGGTCTTGCACTTCTGGACTAAAGCAATGCCGGTATGCAATCCACCGTCATCAATACCACAACGAATCTCATCTCTGCAGATCTCTAGTTCTGGTACAGTTTTGTTGAGTTGTATCACCATTGGATATTTACTCACCAGTACCGCTCGTTTCTTACGAATAAGAAACCATGCCTTTTGTTCTTTTGTTGGCGCCAACCGTTTTCCGTCAGCATCAAGAACAAATGAATAATTTGTCATTTCTGACACCTTCCTTTTTGGAGAATTTTTCTTCTTGGCAATGTCGTATAGAGGATATGTGTTTCCCTGTTATCAATGCAGGACATTAGCATTGTTTCTTGGTTGGCACTCACAGAGCTTCGGACTGAAGATTACATCTAAAGGTGTGTCTTTACCTGACTATATAACGTAGTTCATATCTGCAACATACTTTTCAGCAGTAGCAGTCACTGAGCCTTGAAACCTGCCGTTAAGCCATAGACAAAAGGCTAAGTGTCCACTTTTGTCTATGGTTGCACACATATGTATGTGTTTTGGGTTACTTAACAGCTAGTCCTACGACCTGTTTTTCGATGAAATATGAATAAGTCCAGTTCCCATGACGGATATATATTCTCCATCCTTTAATCCGTCCGGGAGCTTTAATACGATAAAACCATTTTTTGTCGTTTCATATGTAAGCACATTGGCAGTTTCGGCAGAGTACCAGACATGCTCATCCGCATATGTTTCGACTTCTTTGTAAAAAGTACCTCGCATAAAAGCCAATTTTACTTTTTGATCCTTTTTTCCACATTTATAAGTACCTGCAACTGAAAGGTCATCTACCTTTAATGTATTTCCATTTACACTTAACAACGTTGCAACGTCTGAGTCTGTAAGAAATCCGTTGAACGAACCTTCAAGTGCTGAACCGGAAATAAAGTTTGAATTGCTGAAGGTGTATTCCCCCGCAGAACTCTTTGAAATGCCGTAAAGCCCAAATGTATATCCTGCATCTCGAAATTTTTCTACTCCAAAATTAGTCGGGATTGCTCCTGACGTGAAATAAACAATCTGATCATCGGCATACATTGTCGGAATATCTTTGCTATCTTCGTATGAATAGATGATTCTTCTCGGATCTCCGCTTGTGACTTCGTTATCAAAATTTTGTCCATCTGTATTTGGCGAATAAAAGTCGCCATTTTGTGTCATTATGTAAAGACCGCTCTGGATCTGATCCAGCTTATACGGACCAGTCGCGGACACTGCTTCCTCTGTCTTTTGGGATCCACACCCTATAAGGGAACATAATGTCGCTGTTATAAGCACACATGATATAAATTTTTTTCGTATATTCATTTCTTTCTCCTTGTATTTATATTCCAAATGAACGAAGTCCCTTAAGAATCAAGCTGTTATCAAGTTTTGGATCTTCACCCTGATTATTACTTTTCTGCTCCAATTTTGGGTATCCTTCATTCACGTCAGGTATTTTTGTTTCTACAACGTTTGGCACTCTCGGTTCCTCCGACTGCGGCTTCGTCGCTTCTTCTACAACCGAAACAGAACTTGCAGTTGCGATCTGTTTTCTTTTCTCGCCTTTATATCCTAAGATTTCATCTTTATGCGAATTAAATAACTTAACGATAACTGCGCTTTTTTTTCGTCCAAGAGATTCAAGAAGTTCATAAGCAGCCTTTTCATTCGGTTCTTCTAAATGAAAGAATATCGCTACCTTTTTCTTCATACCCCGCCCTCACTTTCACATTCGATTGTGGCGATGATTTCGTATCCTGCCGCATTTGCCTTTGTATCTTCGATAAAATAGGTCTTACCGAACATATTGCTCTCCTGAATAAAAGGCTTAAGAAGTTTGACTCCACCACCCATGAATATTGTTGGTGCAGTTCGGAAATCCTTTACCTTCGAATGAAGCAGATTGATCATCTGGGTTGTCCAATCCTGTGCTTCACGCCGGATCATCTCCGTAATTTCATAGTCAAGAACTGTTTCATTTCCGGCTGTTAAGACATCTTCAATAATCTGACCATCAAGGGTATAAGCATAATCATTAATCACATCATCAATAATCTTATCCTTCATAGGCGAAATTCCGACTTCTCGTGACATCATAATATTTCTGTCTGGCGCTCCTTTTACCAGAGCAACAAGATCTGCAGTTCCTGCTCCAATATCCACTAAATATGCTACATGAAACTTTGTAATCACATCCTGCATACTTGTAATTGCAGCTGCATAGCACTGAGGGTACAGCTTAACTTCTTTAATGTGAAAACTGAATTTCTTATCGTTGTACATGAACTCAACGCCATATCTCGAAGCATCTTCAAAATATTTCTTGAAATCCTTATAATTTTTCTCAAAGTGCGCCGGTGGAAGTCCTGCAGCGAGGACGACATCCTTTCCGATAAAGCCTCTGAAGTCTTCCCACTTTCCCCCATCTGCAAGGTATCTTGCCTTAATTTCCTTTGCAAAAGCAAACAATGTCAATATAAAGCAGTTCTCATTTTTCGTTTTATCCGTTGTATACGCAAAGCTATTCACGTTAAGCACGTAATAATTTCCTTTATACTGGATAACATCCTCTGCATATAATGCGGAAGGTTTAACCTGCTGTTTGGTGTAGCCACATGGGAACTCCGTGTGACGTGTTTTCATATTGCCGTTACCATGATCAATCCCGTATATGTATTGTTCCATATTTTCCCCCCGGTCTTTATTTTTTGCCGGGCCTCCCTTCTATTGTGATAAATTACCTTTGTGTCACTTATTTGATTGCAAACTTAAAATTTATGGAAAAATTTTTGATTTTTTTGATTTTATATGTTATTCTTTTGAACCGATGCTATTATCTGTATAATATGAACGTTATGTGCGCTATGTTTGATATGAACAATATGTATAATCTGTATGCAAATATATGTATATATC
>ERZ1026846.1809-NODE-1809-length-12636-cov-11.860742_pt1 | contig 12636 bp, 10 predicted proteins | sample MGYA00380153_ERZ1026846 | MGnify/ENA primary metagenome ERZ1026846 (study PRJEB33269, sample SAMEA4719789) | human gut metagenome | biome: human-associated habitat; feature: organic feature; material: feces | place: Cameroon | collected 2013-10 ... | reverse complement strand
ATGAAATATTTTTTTACCTTATTACCTTTTTTTATAAGAATCAGCCCTTTCTGAGGTTGTTGTAATCTGATACCATCTATACTATAATATTCTTGCTGATTATTTGCAACATCTATAACAGGGCTTATACCACTTGCTGCTTTAGGAACATCTACCAATTCACTCCATTCCGACTCAAATCCATTAACAACAGATTTTACATGAACCTTAGTTGTTCCATTTGCAGTCAACCAATTCATACATTGTGTGGTTTCTAAAATATTTTCTTTAATTTCTTTTTTTACAACTGGAAGAAAATTTGAACTAATCTCATAAGCAATTTGTTCCACAATATAGCAGCTTGCTCCAGATATAGGTTGCCAACTTACCAAATACCCATCTGCACTAATATTAGTAATCTCATTAATTTTTGGAGTAGGAACATCTTCATTAGCTACCATATCAAAAGAAATTGTTCCATCAATGTTTTCTGTGATGTTACCAATAGATCGATTCATACAATAACTTCCATCTATATTTTCATTAAATAGCTTTCCACCTGTGTTAATATGTGAACTGTTGGTTAACCATTTTATTTTATTAGAACCAGGGAACAGATCACCTAAATATTCACTCTCACTTGTCCCATAACTATTATCCGCAGGTATAATACTCATTCTTTGGTGTTTTGAGTTAGGATTAACCGCATTTGCTGCCCATGCTCTAAAGTCATAGTCAACATGTGTTATCATCAAGCCATGCATTCCTTTATTGTCACGGACGTATTGATACCATTTATAAGGTTGGTGATTTTCCAATATATAATATTCATTGTGATTCCCTTGATTATAAATGATATACGCAACAGGCTCTTCTTCCAAATTTGCCAAAGCATCAATATGTTGTGTAGAAGATAACTCTTTCGGTTCCAACCAACCGGCAAACCATCTTTCATATGCAGAATATCCATATGGGATTTCACCGTTAAGTTCTGGCCCCGAATAACTTCCTGAATCCATCACATCCCATACACTCATACCAAATGCTCCGCTATAATCAGTATCATATAAATCAGGAAGTCCAAGACAATGGCTAAATTCATGACAAGGAGTACCTATACCAGAAAGGGTTTTTCCATAATTTCCATTCAGTTCTGAAGAACATGCATAAGTATTTATTTTAACACCGTCAAGCGTTATAGAGCGATTTCCCAAACTACTTTCATGCGGCCAAATGGTATTGGACGGTGCTCCTGCATGTTCACCATAACCAGCATAAATTACAAACACCTGATCCACTTCTCCATCACCATCCCAATCATAATCTTTAAAATCCACTTTGTCATCCACCAACTGACAAGCTTCTATAATCATCTCATACGCTCTTTTGTCAGACCCAGTAATCTCCGAATTAGCACCATAATATGAATAGTTTCGACTAATTGTAACAGGGCCAATAACATCAAAAGTTAAATCAAATTTTCCATAACTTTGGTCATAGAAATAATCATGCACAGAACCAACGCTGCCATTTTTAGAATATCCCTCTTTGTTAAATAGTTCATTAAACTCATCATGAGCATCAGTAGATGACATTGATAAGTTTGCAAAATTAACTAAAATAACAAGTCCTTTCTTTGACCCAACAAAAGTTTTTGGCACACCTAAAGAACGAAAATGTTTTGAAACATTAAATCTACGGGAATTTTCATTATCTTGTTTCTCTTGATGTTTCTTGAAAAAAAAGTTTTTTATTGTATTTTTATTTTCAATATATTTTTTTTCATTATTTGTTCTTTCCGAATAATTGTGTGCTAAATCCTCAGAAATAGTAATCGTGTCATTATTCAAACTCCCATAACAAAAACCATCCGAGGTTTCAAAAACAGGGACACTATCTGTCGTCATGAAAAAATGAGAATATTCATCACCGCATAGAATTACATTTAAAAAAGTTCCATCAGATTGCTTTATCTTGGAAACCTTTTTGTAAGCTGGAATAGAGAACATTGTTAATTTCCAACCTAATAAGATGATTAATATTAATATCTTTTTCATAACTTCCATAAAATCTTATTTATTGCTTCATCATACAGGAATTCTATATATCCTATATGATGAAGCGAATACATTAATTATCGTTTCATATAAACTTTCAATAATTCTTTTGGATTATTTTTTAGTTTTGCATTTGATGCAGAGTTCAAATAATCAGCATCAACAAATCCTAAATCCCATTCGTCAGCAACAGGGAAGAACATCACTATTGTTTTTCTATCAGTACTCATATACATATAGATGTCATCTTGATTTGTAATATAAGTGTAATTTGCAGTCAAATAATTCATTATTTCATTTTTGGTCACTGTGCTTTTTGAATATCTTACGTCAACTTCAAACAATCCTGTTGATTGTGTCTTAAACGAGTAGGAAATTAAACTTTCTTTACCTTTTCCTTTGTAATCGATTTCATAAGAACCATCACTCATCAAAATAGCTTGTCCTGTTTTTCCTAACGTCATAGAATACCCATTCATAAAAGATTGAGCGTTATTAACAGAACCACCCCAATTCATATATAAATCTGGCACCAGTGTATTTACTGTGGTCAAGGATTTATACCAAGTTAAATAATTATCCCACGAATCAAACATACTAGCCGTGCATTTGTCATCACTTCCACCTATATAATGGAAACCTCCATAATATGTTTTTCCATCACTAACTGGTAATATTGTGTTGTCATTAGGATACGCAATGAAACTTCCTATCAGTTTGCCATTTGCATCTTCTTTTTGTGCTCCAAAGCAACATCTTACATTTCCCTCTTCCAATAAATAAATCGTTGGTGACTCTACATCTTTAAGACCAGCAGAAGACCATGTGTAACCTCTTTCCGTCCATGTGTTAGTCTCATTATATGATTCATAATGGAATCTATCTTCCCCTGTTAAAGCTGGATTTAAGAAACGACCTACTGGTTGGTCTTTAGTAAAGAAATTTAAGCATTTATAATCTGATTTATCAAAATTAGTCATGCGTGTCTCGACTATTGCACCTATCCCTTTTGGAACAATATTTAAGGATGTACCATTATCATTTGTTACGTTAATATTATTTGTTGAAGTACCAACTGCGGAATACCAATATGAGGTAAAGTCCTTATTAACAATCTCTAATGTGGATATTTTATCTTTACCTACAATAACCCAATTGTCAGATTGATAATTTTCATCTGCATCTACTAACATTTCAAGAGTTATGGCGGTATAATTACCACATCTCAAATCGGAGAAAGATTGAGAAATTGTTCCAAATGTCTGAGTGTAAACACTATCGGATGCAGCAAGATTTCCTTCCTCATCATACACAAAGGTGTAAACGCCGATATTATAACTACCACTTAAAAAACGTGATTTGAACTGCTCTGAGATTTCAAAATCATCATAAACTCCTTGTGTGGAGATATTGAACGTTACACCACCTGTTTTTATTATCTCAATATCATCATTAGAACATGACGACATGACCATTGCCAAAACAGCAATCAAAGAATATAGTATTTTCTTCATAATTGTCTAATTTTAATCGTTATTTCTTCTTTGTTCCAATACACTTGAACAAGTAGCCAACAGAAATCTCTGCAGAGCTAACCTTGCCAGGGAAGTTTCCTGCAAGTTTGCTTGTTCCATAGTAGTAACGAGCGTTCACATAAAAACCATCATTGGCAGAGTTCTTGTTTACTCGATAACCCAAACCTACGGTGGCCTTGACATCAAAGCCTTTTAAGTCACCAGTTTTGTAAGTTACATTGTCATAAGATAAAGCATCTGGGCTTGAAGACAGAGAACCTGCCAAGGTGGGACCTATCTCAATATAGAGGTTCTTCAACTGCTTGCTATTATACATAGGATAGAACTGCAACATGACAGGAACCTCAAAATAACCAAGTTTCAAGTCCTCACCTGCCAAAGTCTTTACAGAATGACTCTTATAATTAAGTTCCAATCCTACGCCAAACAAACCTTGACCATCCAGATAGCGACCTCTCGAATCCTTGGAGCCGAAACGAACGTTGGCTGCCAAACCGCCTCCAAAGCCGATGCCACTTCCATCGTAAATTTTCAAGTCTTCGCTCTCACTCATTGTGGAAATGCCTGCACCTGCACGTAGTCCAACGGAAAGTTCATAGTTGTAATGCTTACCTTGAACTGTGATTTTCTTTCCTTCTTTCTTGGCTACGGTCTGAGTAGTTGATCTTTGACCAAACCCATCGCCTCCCTTGTCTATCTGGGCAGAAGCAGACATTGCCAAAGCCAAGAATGACAGAATCATAAAACTTTTTTTAGTCATAATCCTTATTTTTATAAATTAATAAATGTGATAATAGTCCTTAGAACGGCTTTAGTTCAGCATTGCATCTTTTTGAAGTTCCATCGCTTGTGGAAACAGCACACCATGCATTAAAATCAACTCTCTTTACATAGAATGCACTTTTTATTTGCCTTGAACCATGAGCAGGTATCGTCACTGATTGAGAAATTTTCTTAAATGTAGCACTTTTTCCCCCTCCTGTCAGCGTAATAGTTGTGGTTACAGGAATTGAGGAGGGATTGGATATTGTTGCGACAACATTACAAATATCATTGGAATTGGCATCTGCATTTGTTACCTTAATATGCGGTATTAGTTTGGTACGTTGAACAAAACTGTAACTTTCTTCCCCTTGCCACAATTGAATTCCATTATTTTTTACCTCGACCCTAAAAGTTTTTCTTTCACGAACATTGGAAGCATTTGGCTTATAAGAGAAAGTGAAGATATTCTGTCCTTTCTTCATCAAGTTCAAAATATTACCACTATCAGTATCTCTCAATGTTACTGTAATAGGTTGACCTTTCCATTTATCGGGTATGGAAAGTTGAAATTCACAGTTGCATGTGTTACCAGCCGAAAATACCTGACTGTTCCTGCGGTTTTGTGTATAGAATGTAGATTTGTCCTCCACGACATGAAGCAAGCCATACTTACCATTATATTGAGCTATGGCTGAACCATCTGCAAACTTTTCTACACCCTCATATTGAAAAGGAGTTAACAATTTTCCTTTAGAAGATAAGTAAGTCCATAATCCATCACGTTCTTCGGGAATCCATTGTTTACTATACTCTTGTTCATATTTAGAATATGTTACCTCGTTTCCTTCTCCAGAATCTGCTCTATACAAATAATCTACTTCCAAATCTCTTGTTGGAATTTTTTCTGTTCTACCATCTTCATTTAATACAAAGAATACTCCATCTTCGTCCCACAAATAAGCTTTTCCATTATAGAAGTTTGTTCCGCCATAAGGAGTACCACCATTCTTAAGACGAGGTAAAATTTGTTCACCAGAGGTGTCTATCCAATGAAAAGTGTCTCCATTTCCTACTACAGCAAAACCTTCACTAAAAGGTCTAACCTCGTCTTTCGTAAATTTGAATGCAGGGTGACAATCAACATCCAAATATCCGTATAAACCATCCGAATCACGTACAGGTAGAAATCCTTCAGAATAAAACATATAGTCTGGAAGCAGATAATAGACTTCATCTGCATACTTCACTGTTCCATCTTCAGAGAGCACACCTTTTACTTGCCATCCTTCTGAAGTGTGATTTACAAATACAGCCCGACCTTCATAGAATAGGTTTATGGCATCATATTTTGGGGAGAGTATTACCTTTCCGTCCGAGCCAATTATGCCTATTTTCCCACCTTGGGTTATCTTATACATTTTGGGACCGAAATATTTTATCTCTGAGTATTGTGGTGCAACAAGCCATTCCGCTGTCTGTGCAAAAGTGTTTGCAGACAGCATAGCTAAAGTTATTATCGTAAATATTTTCTTCATAATTCCAATCTCTTTAGTTTACTATTGGCATTTTCTCCGAACTCATTTCTTTCACCTTCATATTTTCAGAACTATGTTTCTTGCCTGCTATCTTTTCTACGTTATGTTTTTTGCTCTTATTCCTTGCTGAGCGAGATGACTTTTTCGTATTTTTCTTCTTGGATGGAGTCTTCTTTTGACCATCCATTTTGATAACATCATCCTTAGGAGCTATCTTATTGGTAGAATCCTTCGTCCAAACATCATCCTGTTCCTTTTCCTTGGAAACCGGAATCACCACATCGCCATCCGTCTTAGGTTGACTACTTTTATAGTAATACCAAGCACCTCCACCGATAAGTGTCAACAAACAAAAGATAGCGACACCCAATAAGACTCTACGAGTTGTCACGAAAGGATCTTTTATAAGAGACCAGTCCAAAGTCCATTGGCTTCCCAAGCGTACTTTGTCCTCTCGTGTCACTGGTACAGACGCTCCTTTCAAGAGTTTTCTATCATTGACAAAAGTTCCATTACTACTTGTGTCACTGATTGTCATTTTCCCAAACAATCCAAAAGAAATAACCAAATGATGTCTGCTCACATTGTCCTTTTCATCGGGAATAACAATGTCACAGTCAACTCCTCGACCGATAACTATCCTTTTCATTTCTAATTTCTTTTCGTTTTACTTGATTTCCTTATTCTGGCAAGTTGCCTTTTAATGACCAACCCAGCCTTTCTCAAACAGCTATATTGATAAGTTGAATTCTGTTTCATATCAACAACTATCGCTGTAAGATTATCATGTTCTCCGCCTCTTTGCACTCCAATTCCATTAATCGTTGCTGTTAAATACTCAACCTCGTCCTTTGTTTTATCCTTTGCCATAAATAGTTTTAGAATTTCAGCCTCAGGCAAAGTGTTCCATATTCCGTCACAACAAAGAATGAATCTATCTCCTTTTTTATAAGGAATTTTTTCAACTGTCATTTCTACCTTTTGTCGAATACCTAATGCACGAGTTATAATATTGGAGAAACTTGATTGGCGGGCTTGCTCCTCAGTCATCATTTTTTGAGCTACCATTTCAAATACTTTAGAATGATCGAAAGTTCGGAATACTTTCTTTCCTTTTCTTAATTGGTAGATACGACTATCTCCAACATGTGTCAAATAAGCAGCTTCTGGTGTCAGAACCAAAACGGTAGCAGTTGTTCCCATGCCTCGTAGCGGTGGATCATTTAATGCCCTGCGATATATGGCTGAATTTGCTGTTTCTACAGATTTACGAATTGCTTCTTCACCTAATTTCTCTGCAGGGGTTTCTGCTAAAGTTTGGGCAATTTCTGTTACTGCAATGAGAGAAGCTGTTTGACCGCCATTCATACCGCCCATACCATCACAAACAGTCAGTATCGCATTGTTACCAACGCTTGTCCCTACATAATTGTCTTGATTTTCCTTTCGTCCACCAATTCCTGTGCATCCGAAAGCATCACATAAGTCAATTATAGCTAAACGTTTAGCTTCATCCAAACCTATAATTGATGTTTTTATGTTATCATTCATAAAATTCTTTTCTGATAGGGTTAGTATTTTCTAAGCAATGCAGAAATCTTATTCACATAAACAGGGTCTTCTGCCTCTGAAGCATATTTGTAAGCCTTATCCAATAGTTCTTTGGCATATCTCAAATTACGAGCTTCGCCACCTGTCAATGATGGTCCTTCATAGTAATCGCAAGCTAATTCGTACAAAGCAGGATAGTAATCAACTTGAGTTTTTATAATCTCTCCCAATAAACTATGCGCTTTTGAAGGATTTTGACTAAGTTCTTTTTTAAGATTAGCTTGCATAGTAACAAACTCATCATTGAGTGTAAATGAACCAGAAGACACTGCATATAATCTGCTCAATATGAATTTAGCCTCCACGTTTCCATTGTCAACCATACTTCTTAAAGCGTCCAAGCCATCTTTGGCTTCACTTGGATTAAGTAATTGCTTACGGATTGCAGGAATGGATAATGTATTTTCATTATCAACCTGTTGCTTTGTATTAGAAGTATCGACATTCTCTGTGACGTCTGGCTGAGGACTTGGTTCTTCTTTATCTCCTTTTGATATAAGAAGAGCAATGCAAGCTATTACGACTATAATAGTTGCGGCAATTCCACCAATTATTGCTATTTTTTTCACATCTAAAGAATTGTCTGAACGCCCCATAGAAAAATTATCAAGAGCCGCTCTAAATTCTGCTGCGGTTTGGTAACGTTTGGTACAATCCTTTTCTGTTGCCTGTGCAATGATATTTCTTAGTCCTTTAGTTTTTACTTGTTGTAAAGGCATTTTGTTCCTTAAATGAGCATTAAGTACGACATTGGATGGACCTTCATATGGAAGATGACCAACTGCCAACTGAAATAACAACACACCTAAGGCATAAATATCTGTTGGCTTATTTTGATTTTTAAGGTCACCTATGATAAGCTCAGGAGCTGCATATTGAGGCTTCCCCATAAATTGCCCAGCCGTAGTTAAGTTTCTATCATGTGTTTTTAAACCATCTACTTTCTTGGCAATGCCAAAGTCTATCAACTTAATCTTTCCATCACGAGTTACCATTACATTTGATGGGTCTATGTCTCTATGTATATAGCCTGCATCATGCAATGCCATTATACCGGACAGTACTTTTTTGACAACAGTCACTGCAAACTGCTCAGGACTTGAATTATATAATTTGTACAAAGTTTGTGCATATGGTATTGCAACACCATTTTGATCTGTAACAACCCCTTGTATCAAATCAGACAAAGACACACCTATCAAAAGTTCACTGACCACGTGATAGCGTATAGCCTTTACACCATTAGGAAGTTTGGTCTCAACGGCCAAAAATCCCATCATCTCAACAAGATTTTCATGTTGAAGTTTGATGTTGGCTTCATCTTCTGCTCTCTGAATTACATTTTGTGGTAATCCTGAAAACATAAATTTGATGGCTACATCTCTTGTCTCATGAGTATAAACATTAATACGTCTTCCACGGAAAACTTTTCCCATGCCACCTTCTCCTAAAGGTGTGGAAGTATCATCAAATTCATAATATATACCTTGTTGCTTTTCTTTATCTCCTTGTAGTTTTATGATTGCCATAATCGTTTATTGATAGTTTTTTAATACAATACTGTTCGTGAGGAGTTATCCTTGTTTGGGGTCGGAGTATAAAAATCATTGGAAACATTTTGACCTACCTCTCCGTTATAAGCACCTTCTATATTGACAGAAAACTCATCTATATCTTCAAAACCTGGGTCTTCTGTTAAATTTGCCTGTTCGACATTAAATACCTTAACCAAGAACTGATAATGCTTACCAATTTTTAGAATGTCATTTTCTTTAACAGGTAAGGTTTCATATCTTGCGTCCATTTCGTTGACCGTCGTACCATACATAGAGTTATAGTCTGTAATTGTCATACTCAAAGAATTTGGATTTCCTTCTTTCCTAATATACAGGATTGCGTGTTCCGAAGAAACAGTTTTTTCTTTTAGAAGAATGTCACAATTAGCTGTTTGCCCTATTATATTTCTTCCCAAGTATAGCGGAAATATTTCACCAAGCAATCCGTGCGATATAGAAAACAACACCCCAACAACCACTCTGTTCTGTAACAAAATTTGCCGGCTCTTTTCATCAGCTCCCAAAGAATTGCCTCGTTGTGGTATTACTTCTTGACTTGAACTTCCTGCGGATTTTGAAACATCAGGAATATAAGTGCGATTATCACTTACTTCCGAACGACTATAAAGATTTCCATAAAGAGAATCATCAAACTCGGTTTTGCCTAAGTTGTCATAATCTACGCCTGGTACTATAGTTTTGTTTTGTGACATAATGCTTTGGATTCTTGTTGAAACTTATAGAATACGAAATACCAATGTGGTTTCTCCCATTTTCAGCGTGTCGCCATTCTTTAGATTGGCAGATTTTCCTTGCGGAATTGGTTTGCCATTGATATAAACAGGATTACTGTTTTTTGCAGAAGTAATTTGATAAACGACATGTCCTTGTGGGGATTGTACTGTTCGCATTCCTGCATGAATACGACTCATTGAAACATCGGGAGTTAGTTTGATTTGAGCTTTGCTGTCAGAACTTTGTCTTCCTAAATTATAAAAATTTCCATGTGGCAAATTAATGACACCATAACTTCTTCCATTATATGACATTTGGAAAACAGCTCTTTGTGGCTGTTGAACCTGTAATCCAGGGACAAAACGTGTCTTGACATCTTGATTCAAACCATCCACAATACGAGTTTTGTCATTTTGCAAATCATCAATTACCCGTGTTGGCTTTTCGCTTATTACTTGCGTCTCTTGACTATCTACTAAGGTATTATTGTCAGAAACGGCCATATTATCGGAGCTTGTAGTAGATGTGTTTGTATCTATTTTCTGCTCATGTAAGACGATACTAAATGGTACCGTAAACGAGCATTTCGGACAACGAAATGTTGCAGGTGGTTGTCGTTGCAAGTCAAAACGACGACCGCAATTGGGACATTTTATAATCATCTTATATAGTTATGTTTTTATTTTACGTAAACAACAACCATGCTATCATCAAATTTACCCCACATTTGAGGGTGTTGCAAACCATCAGTATCACTTATAACTTTAGGATTCACATAGTTGAACAATTCTCGCGCTGTGATTTTGTTATCACCGTTTCTATCAGCAGCACCACGAAAGGCCTCCAAAATTCGTTTATAAAAGAAAGAGTTGTACATGTTTGACTGCTCCCATGAAACTTCGGAAGACCTACTTGATGTATATAGCATTACACTTGTCTTTTCTGTGCTTCTTTTATAAGCATTGCCACCATTGTTGTTTCTCAAAGTGAGACCACCAGAATAACATGCCATTGCAAAAATTACCTTACGGCGTGCTTTTGCTGCTTTCATAATATTTTGGATTTCATTGTACGAGATTACCCCTGAAGCATCTTTTATCTCAAAACTTGTTAAACCGCCTTGCACTCCATGTCCACTAAACGCAAATATGATTTCATCATTTGCAGTTGACTTTGCAAATTGAGACTTTAATACTCTCAATATATGGTCTCGTGTTGCATTTTCATTTAGCAACATAAAAACCTTACTGCCATTATAATTATGAAAAAAATGTGATATGGCTTTAGCATCTCCTACGGAACATGGTAAGGACGGAGCTATACTTGGGTACTTATAATCTCCTAATCCAACTGCAACAACATAAGTAGTTTGGGCATTTACTATTGTTCCGAATAGCAGGAAACAACCCAATAATACTTGTTTATAGATATTTGATAGATTTTTCATTTTGTATCTTATTAAGTTCTTACTTTCCTATAAATTTGCATCTACAATTACCATTTGGACATTTCCCTTCCGCCAGTATGTTCTCATACAACTTCATCCCGAAATGGAATCCACATTTTGGGCAACAATAGTTTTTTTTGAAATATCTCTCATTTTGGTCTTTTTTATGAATAAGCCCCTTGCTTTTTATATCAACGATAAACCAAGAAATCCCTATAGCTAAAATACTTCCCAAGACCTTGATAATGGCACTAATAGTTTCATTTCCTGCAACTTCTTTTGGCAAAATGAGAGAAATCATAACTGCAAAAATACCGCCCAATGATAAAGATGCCATGCGCCACATCATGATGTTTGAAGTTTTTGCCTCCAAACTCATTCTGTTCTGGTTATAAGTTTCATATACCAATTTTAATTTACTTATGTCAACCGTTTCTTCTTTATTTTCCTTGGACTTATTTATTTCTTTCACCAATAAGTCTTTTATACGAAATGTAACAGTCGCTCCTAAACGTACCAACGTATTAAGTCCTACAGGAGTTTCCCCAACCAATCGCTTAAATTTTCCATCTCTTGCTAAAACCCATGTTCCATTTGTAGAGTTACTATCCCTAAGAAACATTTTTCCAGTGGTTTCGTCCAAATGAAATAAAGCATGCTGTCTGCTAATACTGGATTCTGTTAACTTAAAAGGCTGATTACCTTGTTTTCCTATAATTATATCCATTGTATTTTATTTATTCATTACCTCTAAAAAAGCACTTGGTACATATGCAGTACACATAGTTACCAAACCATCAACTATTACTGCAACCCTCTGTTGCCCTTGCCATCTTGCCACTCTTCCAACAACTCCAGAGAAAACCCCGTCGATAACACGAACAAACTGTCCTTTTTGAAATTTTGGAACTTCGACTAAAGACACAATGGTGTTGTCCGCATCGGCAGCACAAATGATTTTCAAACTTTCCATCTGATAGTCTGGAACTATCAATGGAGTTTTGTCTATTCTACTACCAATGTGGATGTGACGATAATAAAAACGTAGGAAGGGGAGGTTTACGTTGTCGTAAACAAATGTTTTAAGTTGTTCTTCCGTTCCATAAGCGAAGAACATATTTGGCAAACGTGATTCTGTAACAACTTTACGCTTACCTTTTATAAGTTTTACTACATTTGTAGTAGGATAATAAGCCGTAATACCCTTTGCAACCATATAATCGTATGCTTTTTTCTCTCTGCCATATGTGCAACGTAGAGCATACCAATGTGGAAATTCTTCCTGTTTTTGTTGCTTGGGTGTTGTTGCTAAAAGTGCATTTCTGGTGGACACCCCTGTTTGTGAACTCTCTGCGGAAACAGTGCTTTGAGCTTCGGGGAGGGCGTTGGAGGTAAGTCCAGCGCAAGGAGGGAATT
>ERZ1026846.1802-NODE-1802-length-12672-cov-4.845288_pt1 | contig 12672 bp, 10 predicted proteins | sample MGYA00380153_ERZ1026846 | MGnify/ENA primary metagenome ERZ1026846 (study PRJEB33269, sample SAMEA4719789) | human gut metagenome | biome: human-associated habitat; feature: organic feature; material: feces | place: Cameroon | collected 2013-10 ... | reverse complement strand
ATGAGGAAGAACACAAATACATTAAGGAACGTTTCTGATCCTTGCATGGTGCCAAATGCTTTCGAGTCCCAGCCGCGCTGCGACTGCATAAGGTCTTTGATGGGCGACAGAATGTCCATGAAAATGTATGCACAGAACATGGCCAGTGCTAAAAGCAGTAGCGCTGTCCAACGCATAGCGGCATAGTCGCGAAGTGTTTTTTTCATAATCTTTATTTTATTATCTGTTATTGTTTAAATAGATATCTCTTATTTTTTATCAGTATCTAATAATAACCTGTGATGAGGCTTACTTCTTCAGCCACTTATCCAGCCAGTTGAAGAAGGTGCGCTGCCACAGCACGCCGTTCTGAGGTTTCAGTACCCAGTGGTTCTCATCAGGGAAGATGAGCAACTCGGCAGGAACGCCACGCATACGAGCCGCATTGAAAGCGCCGAAGCCTTGGTTTGCATTGATACGATAGTCTTTCTCGCCATGGATGCAGAGGATAGGTGTGTCCCACTGATCAACAAAGCGGTGCGGGCTATTAGCGTAGGTGCGTTTAGCGTTTGCGCTCTGGTCTTTGTTCCAATATGCGTCTTCATATTCCCAGTTTGAGAACCAAGCCTCTTCGGTATCGGTATACATCGACTCGAGGTTGAAGGCACCGTCGTGTGAGATGAAGCACTTAAAGCGTTTGTTGTGATGTCCGGCTAAATAATATACCGAGAAGCCACCGAAGCTGGCGCCCACACATCCCAGGCGGTCCTTGTCAACATACGGAAGGTTTTGAGCAGCATCATCAATGGCGGTGAGGTAGTCGGCCATGCACTGCCCTGTCCAGTCGCCACTAACTTCTTCGTTCCATTCAGAGCCGAAACCAGGCAAGCCACGACGGTTAGGGGCAATGACGATATAGTCGTTGGCAGCCATGATTTGGAAGTTCCAACGATAGCTCCAGAACTGGCTTACGGGGCTTTGTGGTCCGCCCTCGCAGAAGAGCAGAGTGGGATATTTCTTGTTCTCGTCGAAGTTGGGCGGCAAGATGATCCAGTATTGCATCTCTTTTCCATCGGTAGTCTTCACCCAGCGTTCCTGCACCTTGCCAAGGTCAAGCTTGTCGTAGAATAGTTTGTTTTCAAAGGTCAATTGGCGCACCTTTGTTTTCTTTATATCTTTACCAGGGGTAACAACATACAGTTCGTCGCCCTGTGAGATGCTGTGTCGACTTGCCAACAGCTGGTTGCCATTGTTTAACAGTTGCACAGAGCCAAAATCGGCCCAATCGTCAGTAAGCTGCTTCACCTCGCCCTTCAGGTTTGTTTGGTAGAGGTTTACGCAAGCGTGCCATACACCAATGAAATAGAGTGTGCGCGAGTCGTTGCCCCAGCAATAGTCGTCAACATTCGAGTCGAAAGCTTCGGCCACATATTTCTTTGTGCCATCGGCCAGCGTATATACGCACAGGCGGTTGCGGTCGCTCTCATAGCCATCGCGAGCCATGCTTTGCCAAGCCACGTATTGACCGTCGGGCGAGAACTTAGGGTTCACGTCATAGCCCATGTTAAGGTCGGCACCTTGGTGGTTGATGGCCTGGTTCTTCATGGTCTTGGTGGGGTTGAAGGCCACGGGCTTATAGTCGGCAGGCTTGCACAAGTTGCGTGTATTGCCTGTTTCAACATTGTAGAGATAGATGTCTGAGTCGGTTGACACGGCATAGTCAACGCCCGTCTTCTTACGACAGGTGTAGGCAATAAACTTTGAGTCAGGACTCCAGTTCAACTGCTCAACGCCACCGAAGGGAGCCATGGGGCACTCGAAAGGCTCGTCCTTCAAGATATCAATACCCTCATCTACGCCTTCGGCAGATACGTTGGCTACGAAGGGGTGAGCCACTGTTTCAACATAGTGGTCCCAGTGACGATAGTTGAGGTCGGTAACCAGTCGGCCTGTAGCCAGAGGCAGGTCGTCGGGGTTCTTCTTGATGCTCTCGTGGTAGGGCAATGACTTGATAAGGATAACCTTTTTCTCATCGGGCGAGAATTTAAAGCCCTCAATCTCGATGTCGCTCTTGGTAAGCTGTCGGCGGTCGGTGCCGTCGGCGGCCATGCTCCACAGCTGTCCGTCTGTTAGGAAGGCGATGCGCTTGCCACCGTTAATCCATGCGGCATCGGTCTCACTCTTTGTGGTGGTAGTCAGCTTGGTTTGCTTCTTACCATCAGCGGTTTGTGTGTAAAGTATCTGATGACTTTTGTTCTCCTTTACGCTGTAGTAGCCTACCTGATACACCACGGTCTTTCCGTCGGGCGATGCTGCTGCACCACCAATACGTCCCATGGCCCAAAGAGTTTCGGGGGTCATGCGGTTGTTCTTTGTCAGTGCGCTCAGGTCGGTTGTTTTGTCAATCATAGTCTGTGCGTTTGCGCCGGCGCAGCCCATGACAGCTGCTACGGCCAATGATAGTGTTTTGTTCATATCGTTAAGTTGTGTGTTATAGGCTGGGCTGTTGCTATGTTATACAAACTATCCCCGAAGGTGGCAAACACCAGGCTATAGCCTATGCTTGCCACCTTCGGGGAGGTATGTCTTATTTATGATTCTTGCTTGTTTTCATTTAGCAAGGTTCAACTGCTTTTCAGCCAATAGATTTATTTTCCTAACATATTGCGTTTGCGCTGCAACTCCTCGCGCTGGCGCTGCAGTTCTTGCTGCTGCTCTTGCATGGCTTGCAGACGTGCGGCCAGGCCACTCAGCTTTTGTGGCTTGTTCTTGTTCTCTTCATAGCGAGCTTCAAGAATGGCGAGCAACTTCTCATCGTTAGTGGTCTTGCGCAGTGTCCACATGATAGCAGCACTGAAGAAGAGGCTGATGAAGTAGTAGAAGTTGAGGCCGGCCGAGTAGTCGTTGAACATGAAGAAGAACATCAGCGGCATGAGGAACATCATCCACTGCATCATCTTCATCTGTTCAACCTGCTGGCCTACCATCTGGTCGCGCTGCTGACGCATGGTCATCCACGAGTAGAGCAACTGCGAAACGCAGAACAGCACACAGGTGAGCGACAGGTGGTCGCCCAGCAGCCAAATGTTGTGGTGCCACTCGAAGATAGGGTCGTAGGTAGAGAGGTCTTTAATCCAAAGGAAACTCTCGCCGCGCAACTGAATAGCGTTGGGCACAAAGTTGAACATGGCAATCCAGATAGGCGCCTGTATCAGCATGGGTAAACAGCCCGACAAGGGGCTCACGCTATACTTAGCATATTCGGCCATCATGGCTTGCTGCTTCTTCATTTGGTCTTCAGGTGCGTTATATTGCTTGGTAGCCTCTTCCAGTTTCGGTTTCAGCACACGCATCTTGGCCGAGCTCATATAGCTCTTCTTTACCAGCGGATAGGTGATAACCTTTAGCAGCAAGGTGATGAGAATGAGCACGATACCCATGTTGATGTTCAGGCCTGTGAGAAAGTCGAACACATACAGTGTAAACCAGCGGTTGATGATGCGGAACAGTGGCCAGCCTAAGTAAACCAAGCGCTGCATTTGTAGGTCTTTGCCAAAAGCACTTTCTTTCTCAACGTGTTGCAACAAACGGAAGTCGTTGGGACCAAAGTAGAATTCAAACTCTGACGGAGTCTTGCCCGAAGGGTCGAAGAAGGTCTTCATGTTTGCCTGGAAGTTCTTCAGATAGCCCGACCCCTTCTCTTGCATCTGGCTCTGCAGCTGTGCGTTGGCTGCAAAGTCGTTCTTTGCAATCATCACAGCCGCGAAGAACTGGGTTTTGAAGGCCACCCAGTCAATCTTCTCTTCAATGGTCTTGTCATCGGCACCCGACTCGGTCAGGTGCTTAACGCCGCCCTCGCTCTTATGATAGGTGAGTGTGGCGTATCGGTTTTCAAACATGTATCCCTTTTCTTGCTGGCGGCACTGCTCGTTCCATGCAATGTCCATGGTGTTTGTATTGGGGCTGAAGAGACCCTGCATACCGTTGGCCTGCAACTGCATGTGTAGCAGATAGTTGTGTCCCAGCACATATTTTATCTGCAAGCTTTTGCCTTCACCCGTTTCTGCCGTAAAGGTTACGGTAGAGTCAGATGTCTCTGTGGCGGTGAAGTAGAGGTCGCTGGTGCTGATGTTGCTCTCTTTGGCAGCCAGCATAAAGCGCAAGCTTTGTTCCTTTTTGTTGAAGAGCGTAACGTTTGGGTTTCCTTCGCGGTCGGCGAAGTTTTTAATAACAGCCTTTTCTACCGTTGCGCCTTTTGTGTTAAAGGTAAGCTCTACCTTGTCGTTTTTCAGCACCACGGCCGAGTCGGTGCCATGCATAGCCTTATGGAAGAGGGCTGTAGTATCGGCAATAAGCGCTGCTTTTGCCTCGGCAGTTTTCTTCTCTTCGGCCATCTGTTGGGCCGCCTCAGCTTTTTGCTGTGCTACGGCGGCGATAGAGTCTTGGCGTGCCATCTCTGCCTGTTGTTCAGCCGAGGGTCGCGACCAGAAACTGTAACCTATCAATACGGCCGCAATGAGCACAAAGCCGATAATGTTGTTTTTGTTCACGTCTTTTCTTAGTTTATTTAATATTTAATTCTTATTTCATGAATACATAATTCATTGAGGAGCTTTTCTTATGAAGTCTTATCCCTTCTTATTCTCTATTGCCGTCTTCACGAAGTCGACAAACAGGGGATGTGGTTTCAGTACTGTGCTCTGATATTCGGGGTGGAATTGTGTGCCGATGTACCACTTCAGCGATGGTATCTCAACAATCTCTACAAGATCGCTCTCAGGGTTACGTCCCACACACATCATGCCGTTCTTTTCAAATTCGGCTTGATAGTCGTTGTTAAACTCGTAACGATGGCGGTGGCGCTCTTGTATGTGCTCCTTATTATATATATTAAACACTCGCGAACCTTGTTTCAGAACACACTCATAGGCGCCCAGACGCATGGTGCCACCCATATTGGTGATGTTCTTTTGCTCCTCCATGATGTCAATTACGTTGTGCGGAGTAACCTCGTCCATCTCACGGCTGTTGGCATCAGCATAGCCCAGCACGTTGCGAGCAAACTCAATCACTATCATTTGCATACCGAGGCAGATACCGAAGGTAGGAATGTTGTGGGTGCGGGTGTAGTGTGCCGCAATAATTTTTCCTTCAATGCCACGCTGTCCGAAGCCTGGGCAAATGAGTATGCCGTCTTGTCCTGCCAGTTTTTCGGCTACGTTGTCTTCTGTGATAAATTCAGAGTTGATGAACGTGATGTTCACCTTATGGTCGTTGTAAGTGCCTGCGTGCGACAAACTTTCGCGTATCGACTTATAGGCATCCTGAAGATCATATTTTCCTACCAGGCCGATGTTCACCGTTTCGGTAGCTTTGTTGCGACGGTCAAGGAAGGTGCGCCACGGTCCTAATGAAGGCGTCTCGCCAATGGGCTCACCCATCTTACGCAGTATGGCGGTATCTAAGCCTTGCTTCTGCATATTGATGGGCACCTCGTATATGCTGGGCAGGTCTTCGCTCTGTATCACACAGTCGAGGTCGACGTTACAGAAGCTGGCCACCTTTTTTAGTATGCCCTCTTCAAGATGTTTTTCGGTGCGCAATATCAGCACATCGGGCTGTATGCCCACGCTCTGCAGCTCTTTTACCGAGTGCTGTGTAGGCTTTGTCTTCAGCTCGCCTGCCGCCTTTAAATAAGGTACGTAGGTGAGGTGAATGTTGATGGCGTTCTTTCCCAGTTCCCATTTCAGCTGTCGTATAGCCTCCATATAGGGTGCGCTCTCAATGTCGCCAATGGTTCCGCCTATCTCGGTGATAACAAAGTCGTAATGATATTTTTTCCCTAGCAACTTTACGTTGCGCTTTATTTCGTCAGTGATGTGTGGCACCACCTGTATGGTCTTTCCAAGGTAGTCGCCTCGGCGTTCTTTGTCGATAACGGCTTTGTAGATGCGTCCAGTGGTGAGCGAGTTGGCCTTGGTGGTTTGTATGCCCGTAAAACGTTCATAATGTCCAAGGTCAAGGTCGGTTTCCATGCCATCAACCGTTACGTAACATTCGCCATGTTCGTAGGGATTGAGGGTACCAGGATCAATGTTAATGTAGGGGTCAAATTTCTGGATGGTAATGTTGTAGCCTCTCGCTTGCAACAGTTTACCAATTGACGACGATATAATGCCTTTTCCTAATGAAGAAACGACGCCGCCTGTAACAAAGATGTATTTTGTTTCAGCCACGATGTGAAAAATTAAAAAATGTCACTAACTAATAATACAAGGTGCAAAGTTAGTACAATTTTACGAAATTCACAAACCAATTTCAAATTTTATTCTTACCTTTGCAACGGTTCACGACAGACCGTATAAATAACGGCTTTCTCCATTTAGCAATTTGTAATAAAATAATGAAAATGATGAAATTGAAATATATCCTTCTTTCGTTGATGCTGGCAGCAGTAATAGTAGAGGCCAGCGCACAAAGTCGCCACCGACGTGTGGTGGTAGAGCGCGATACCGTAAGCGCGCTGGTGCGTGCTTATACCGACTCGCTCACACAGCTTCGACAACGTATCGACTCGCTGACGGCAGCAACGCAGAAAGCCGATACCGACTATGCGTATCGCAATCAGTATTATCGTTTGTTCGTGCCCCTTACATTCTATCACGACATTGTTCAAAAACGTTTCAGCATTAGTGGCGACACCACTAGCACGGCTCTTGACGAGGCGCTGATGGATGTTTACTTCCGCCGCCCCGACTTGGTGCGTAGCACGCAGAGCAAGATGGATGGCGTGGGCCCCATCTTTAAGCCCGATGCCACAGAGGTGCTGCCCTCGGTAGACATGGTTGAGCGTGTGGCACCTCAGGCCGAAGACACACAGGTAGATATGGTAGACATTATGCTGAAGCGCCCCAACTTCTGGAAGTTTGCGGGCGAGTTTCGTCTCGACCTGAGTCAGAATTATTATTCTGGCAACTGGTCGGGTGGTGGCGAGAGCAACTATTCTACGCGCGGCTACCTGAAATTTTATGCTAAGTATGACGACAAGAAGCGCTTCTTTTGGGAACATACCTTGGAGGGAACGTTGGGCTTCAATAGTTCGAAGACAGATACCATTCACAGCGTAAAGACCAATAACAGCGACTTGCATTATAAGTCGAAGCTAAACCTTCGTGCCATCAGAAAATGGTCGTACACCTTGCAGCTTGATGCCAAGACGCAGATGATGCGTATCTTTGATAACAACTCATACCGCGTGAAGTCAGACTTCGGCTCGCCGCTGTATCTGAACCTCTCGGTCGGTATGTCGTCCGACTTTAAGATGTTTAAAGGCAAGGTGGCAGGTAACGTCAACATTGGTGCCTTCTCATACAACTATCGGTATGTTGACCGTTTGAACCTTGCCAGCAGCTTTGGTGTGAAGAACGCCCGCCACTCGTTGCAAGACTACGGTTCGCGTCTCGACCTCAACTTTAATATATCCTTTATCAAGAACCTTACGTGGCGCGTAGAGTCGTATGGCTATACATCATACAAACGCTTCGAGGCTCAGATACTGAATAAGTTCGACTTCCGTTTCAATAAGTACCTGGCCACCCACTTCGAGTTCTATTCGCGTTTCGACGACTCGCGTGCTCGCGACGATCATCACGGCTACTGGCAGTTCCGCGATTATCTCACCTTCGGTCTTAGCTTCAACTTCTAACCTCTTATCATGAGGTAGAAGATAATTTAATCACACTACAACATCTTTATACGACAGTAGTTGTTTATACAACAATAGTTTATATGCAATAATAGTTTTATACAACATAGAACAACAAAAGGACAACAGAAACAATACATTGAAGGCAATAAAGCAAACAATGTTGTTTCTGTTGTCCTTTTGTTGTTCATGTTGTTTTATAGGATTGTATTGTATATGGAGGATTATATTGTATAGGCCCTCAAACACAACATAAAAGGCGACCTTTTCTCGTTTTCTCCTTATTAATATATATAATATGAGAAAAAGAAAGGGTCGCCTTTTTCGTTTTAGGTAGGTGCTCAAAGTTAATTATGATTACCTACTGAATAGTGTCATCTCTATTCGTTGCTAAGAATAGCCCAGATAAGGAAGGCTATAATGGCAACGCATAAGAAACACAGCAGTCGGAACAATGCTTTTGATAGCATTTGCTTGCGCTTTTTGCTACGCAGCGCTTCTTGCTTTATCAGTTCGGCATCGTCCATCTGATGATTGCTGTGATGGTGATGATGATGATGTCCTGACATATTGGTTCTTCGCTTTTATCGGTTCTTTGGGTGTATCGTTGTTATAACAATAAGGTCGTAATGGTGTTTTGGGGAGAATGGTTTTTAGAAGCGCACGTCTACCTGTACGTCTACCATATTATACGAGTGCTTCTTCAGCGAACGGTCGTTTACAAAAGCATACTCCAGGTTCAGCTTGATGTTCTTACCGAAGCAGTAGTCGGCACCCAGCTCATACTGTGTTTTTGAGGTGCTCCACTCGGCGCGTGGACGATACATATCGTAGCGACCTTTTATATGAATTTTGTTCTTCTGCACAGGGGCAATGAGCAGTGCATACAAGCCGTCGGCCTTGTCGCCAGCATCTATGTTTACGGTGCAGTCTTTATTGTTCTCGTCTTTCTGGTAGGTGGTCTTGAAGCCGTAGCCCTGGCTGTGAATATATTCTGAACGGAAGGTCCAGTCGTCTTTCACATATTCGGCACTGAAGGCGTAGCGGTTGCGCGAGAGTGAGCGTGTGCCTGTAATGTTTTTCACCTCGCCGTTTACCACCTCGGTGCCAATGACGCCAGTGCGTGCATACGAGCCTGTCCATCCGAAGGCGCCAATGCGCATGCCCTTAACAGGCATCACCCAAAGGCCACCAATATAGTCTTTCTTCTGGTCAACATCTTTTACGTTGATGCCCTGACCATTGAATACGCCCACCTGATAGTGCAGCAGTGCGCGGCCGTTAGCGTTGGGGAAGAGGTCGCCTTGCAGCTGTATACCTATATCGCGACCGTTGCTTGAGTGCTCGCCCGTTCTATCGCTGAAGCCCGACAGCTTGGTTACGTTTTGTGCGTAGCTCATAAAGCCTTGGTCAATGGGGTGCATGGGGTTTTCAAAGGTGAAGGGGCGCTTAAACTGACCTATCTTCACGTATGCAGCTTTGCATTTCTGCCACTCAATGAAGGCATCTACCAGTCGGGGCGAGCTGCCCAATGTCGAGGTGTTGCCGTTCAGCTGCACCTGTGCTTTCCAGTAAAACTCGTTAAAGAATTTTCCGTCCAGGGCCATACGCACCATGCGCAGGTTGAACGAGTTGTTCTCTGCATCTTTCAGCCCTTTGGCATCATACTTCTGTCCCGAGGCTGTGTATTGTGTCATCACATATCCGCTGAATTTGATGTCGTTTACCACTTTCACCTTCGGGGCGTTGTCTTGTGCTTGTGCTGTTGTGCACAGACCAGCCACTGCCAGCATGCCAGCCAACACTTTATTTGTAAAATTCATTTCTTTTTTGGTTTTATTTGTCTTCTAAATAGGGTAGTGTTCTTATCCTTTCATTGAAGGGGGCTTATTCAGCCTCCTTCACTTTATCGCGACGTTGTAGCAGCACCACATTCTCAACATGCGGTGTGTGGGGGAACATATCAACGGGCTGAACGGCGGCCACACTATATTGAGCATCCATCAGTTGTAGGTCGCGCGCCTGAGTGGCGGGGTTGCAGCTCACGTATACTATGCGGTCGGGGTTAGCACGTAGGATGGTGCTCACCACGTCGGGGTGCATACCAGCACGTGGGGGGTCGGTAATGATAACGTCGGGGTGGCCATGCTGCGCAATAAAGTCGTCGGTCAAAATATCTTTCATATCGCCAGCATAGAAGCGCGTGTTGTTGATGTGGTTCACCTCCGAGTTTACCTTTGCATCTTCAATAGCCTCAGGCACATATTCGATGCCCACTACCTGACGGGCGTTGCGAGCCACAAAGTTGGCTATGGTACCTGTGCCAGTGTAAAGGTCGTACACATTTTCGTTGCCTGTGAGCTGTGCAAACTCGCGAGCCACGCTATACAGATGATATGCCTGGTCGGTATTGGTTTGGTAGAAACTCTTGGGGCCCACCTTGAAGCGCAGCTCCTCCATGGTTTCAAAAATATGGTCGTTGCCTTTAAATACGCTCAGTTCCAGATCGCCAAAGGTGTCGTTACACTTTTGGTTATCGACATACATAAGCGAACTGATTTGTGGAAACTTGTCAGCAATGTGTTGCAACAAGCCTTTGGCACGCGCCTCATCGCCCTCCTCGTCATAATGAAACTGTATCAGCACCATCCATTCGCCCGTGTTCGAATTGCGAATCATGATGTCGCGCAGCAAGCCGTGTTGCTGGCGCAGGTCAAAGAAGGTCATGCCTGTAGCAAAGGCATAATCGCGTATGGCGTTACGAATTTCGTTGTGCAAGTCGTCCATCAGCCAGCATTTCTCAATGGGCAATATTTTGTCAAAGGCACCCGTGATGTGGAAGCCAATGCCATTCATATTGTCATAAACGGTGCCAGCAGCCACCTGTTCGCGAGTGAGCCAGCGCTTGTTGCAGCAGCCAAACTCCAGCTTGTTTCTATATTCGCGGGTCTTCACGCTACCCATGATGGGGCGAAATTCGGGCAACTCTACCTTGCCAATGCGTGATAGCTGGTCGTGCACCTGTTGCTGTTTAGCTTTCAGTTGCTCTTCATAGGGCAGGTTCTGCCATTTGCAGCCTCCACACACGCCAAAGTGTTCACACATAGGCTCTTGACGTATGTCGCTCTTCTTTATAAAACGAATCACTTCTGCCTCACAGTAGTGGTGCTTCTTGCGACGCACTTGTAGGTCTACCACATCGCCAGGAACGGCAAAGGGTACAAATACTACCATGTCGTCGACGCGTGCCAGGCTCTTGCCTTCAGCGGCAATGCCTGTAATGGTAATATTCTCTAATATGGGTAATGGTTTCTTCTTTCGTGCCATTTTTCTTTTGTCAATAATGTGCAAAGATAATGCAAACCGAGAGCAGAGATGCAAGCTTGCTTGTAATCTATGCCGAGGTGCAGCTTATCTTATGTAAAGATACTGCAAACCGAGAGCAGAGATGCAAGCTTGCTTGTGATCTATGCCGAGGTGCAGCTTATCTTATGCAAAGATACTGCAAACCGAGAGCAGAGATGCAAGCTTGCTTGTGATCTATGCCGATGTGCAGCTTATCTTATGCAAAGATAATAATATTTGCTGAAACTGAACACTTTAATGTGGAAAATGTTTCTTGTGGCCTTTTCCTCTCCCTTTTATTTATGCTTTGGCGTTTGCCTATCACAACATTTCTTGCTAACTTTGCACCTGTTTTGTGCGAGAAGCAAGATAGCTGTCAAACCCAAAGAAGGGAGAGAAACTGATCTCTTTGTCAACTGATTAATTTGCTAACTCGTTAACTCGTCAACTTGTCAACTCGTCAACTAAAAAACATGTTCATCGTAATAGCATTTATATTTATAGGTATAGTGGCTGGCCGACTGTTGCGACGCTGGTCTATGGCATGGCTGCAGCATGCGCTCACCGCGTTGGTGTGGGTGTTGCTCTTTTTGTTGGGCGTAGAGGTAGGAGGTAACGATCAAGTGATTGCCTCGCTACCCACCTTGGGCGTTGAGGCAGCCATCATTGCTGGTTTTGCCACCTTGGGTAGCTGTGTGCTGGCCATGTTGTTATGGCAGTATGTAAAACGTAACGGAGGGGCCAAGGCATGAAAGGTAGCTTGATTATTGTAGCCTTCTTTGCGGCTGGCATACTGTGTGGCCGTGCCGATGTGTTGCCGCAATGGTTGAGTAGTAGCACCGTGAGCATGACGGCCCTGTGTGCCCTGTTATTGTGTGTGGGCATGGGCATAGGTAGCAACCCTGATATGAAGAGCGAGTTTAGGTCGCTCAACCCCCGCGTGGCTTTGCTGCCGCTGGCCACTATCTTAGGGTCGTGGGCGGGCGCTGCCATTGCCTTCTTAGTGTTGCAACGCACCATTACCGATTGTCTTGCCATCAGTAGCGGCTTTGCCTATTATTCGTTGTCGAGCATCTTTCTTACCGAATATCGTGGCATCGAACTAGGCACTATTGCCCTCGTAGCCAACCTTGTGCGCGAGGCTATCACCCTTTTGGGCACACCTCTGCTGGCACGCCTCTTTGGTCCGCTGGCTCCTATCTCGGCGGGCGGTGCCACAACGATGGATACCACGTTGCCCATCATTACGCATACCTGTGGGCAGCGGTTCACCATCCTGGCCATCTTCCACGGCTTTATCGTCGACTTCTCTGTGCCCTTCCTTGTTACCTTCTGGTGCATGATGTAGTAACCTCCACCCCAAAATGTATATTTATGCACAAACTGACGTAAAGTGAATATTTATGCAAAAGCTGGCGAAAAGTGAATATTTATGCAATTCGGTTCTTTTACATTTCTTAGCATAATATTCTTTAAAAAAGTAACAGATTGATGTTAAATCAGATGTTGCTGCTTACGGTTTTTGTTATTGATACCTTTCGTATGCGAAACCCTTGGTTTTAGGTCGTGAAACCCTTGGTTTCATGCAGGGAAAGTACGTATTTTTTATAAGTGATTGAGAATGAGATAAGTTTTTATCTCAT
>ERZ1026846.1799-NODE-1799-length-12686-cov-23.156995_pt1 | contig 12686 bp, 15 predicted proteins | sample MGYA00380153_ERZ1026846 | MGnify/ENA primary metagenome ERZ1026846 (study PRJEB33269, sample SAMEA4719789) | human gut metagenome | biome: human-associated habitat; feature: organic feature; material: feces | place: Cameroon | collected 2013-10 ... | reverse complement strand
ACGATCGCCAGCTCTGTTCGTTCTATCGCATCAATGCCGCTCTGTCAGGCAGATACCTGTCTTCTCCTGATACGAACATCGAGAAGCATGACAGCAGTTATCAGTTGTGGAAGTTCACGCTTCAGCAGCGGTTTCTGGATGCCGTCAATCTGAATTTCACGGTAGATAATCTTTTCGGTTATACGCCAAAGAACTATTATTGGAGTTCGGCGATGACCACCGGCCGCACCTTCACGGTAGGTCTTTCGATCGACATCGACCGTTTCGTAAAGGTATTCTAATAAAAATAGCAGGGTGGACCAGTCTTCCATCCTGCTTCTTTTTTTATTAATAGCACCCCCTCTAACTGTATAAACAGGTAGTTAGGGCGGTGCTATCGCATTTTTTTATGTCCTTTTTGGGAACTGATACTGCATATAAAAAGTGTTTGGGAGAAGAATGAGGAAAGATAGCTGATTATCAGCTACTTTTCTTATTTCGACTAAAGGCATAGAAGACAGACGAAGACGGGAATATGACAAGATGAGACAGAGGAACGTTACCAATCCGTAACCTATATCTTGCAATGAGGAAACTGACATTCGGAAGAATGATGAAGGTTACGAATGACTTTTGAAAGTGCTGACTAGTAGTGAGTTACTAATGAGTAACGTGAGATTTTTTGTTACGAACAAAAATTGCGGTGTTCTGCTGTGAAATGCGTAGCAAGAAAAGACTCTTCATGTATTAATTTTGAACGCAAAAAAAGAATGAAGTTATGAAGAGTACATTTTCAATTATCTTCTACCTCAAAAGACAGGTAGTTAAGAAAGACGGTACAGTCCCAGTCATGGGACGTATCACAGTGGACGGAACACAGGCACAGTTCAGTTGTAAGGTGACGGCAAATCCAAAATTGTGGGACACCAAGGGCGGACGCATGACAGGAAAAAGTATGCTGGCATTGGAGGTGAACCGCAAGCTGGACAAGATGCGTGTGAGTATCAGTAAGTACTATCAGGAGATTCTCGACAGAGACAACTTTGTCACTGCCGAGAAGGTGAAGAATGCCTTTCTTGGATTGGAGTATCGTTGTCATACCTTGATGAAGGTCTATGCGCAAGCCAAGGATGAAGTTGAAAAGCAATACAAGGCCGGCATGAATTCTTTGGGTACTTTCAAAAAATTTAGAATTGGATATGCTTATGTCGGTGAGTTCTTGCAGTCGCACTATAATATTAAGGACATCGCTTTGAAGGAATTGTCACTACCATTCATCACGGACTACGAGACATTTCTCAGAACCGACAAACATCTGAAAATTAATTCAGCTATGGTGCTTGTCCGTAATCTCCGTGTTATGATTTTTCGTGCGATAGATAGGGAGTGGCTTGTCAAAGATCCCTTCAGACGATATGAGTACAAATACGAGGAAACGACAAGAGAGATTCTGACAAAAGAAGAAATCCACTTGTTGATGGAGACTCCTATCAGTAGCAAGAAAATGAGCCTAGTGCGTGACTTGTTTCTATTCTGTTGCTTTACGGGTCTTGCATTCATTGACCTTTACAATTTGAAGGAAGAGAACATCAAGGAATTTTTCGACGGAGGTGAATGGATAGTAATCCATCGACAGAAGACTGGAACGGAAGCCAATATCAAGTTGCTTGACTATCCCAAGCAGATTATGGAGAAGTACCGTGGTCTGTGCGAGGATGGCAGAGTGTTTCCTGTCCCCATCTATAAAAGTTGTATGAGAGCACTTGAAAGATTGGGAAAGAAATGTGGCATAACCAAGCATCTCACCTGGCATACATCGAGTCACAACAAAACATATTATTGATTGACTATCAACGAATTAAGTATAATAAAGAATGTAACTGCTAACGATTTAGAAACGAGCTATATTCTTTTTCTTTCACAACTTTGCAATATTCAAAGAACGCTCTGATTACGAGTGCAAAGATAAATCTAATTTCTGAAAAACATATAAGTTTGCTTGTTTTTTTGTGTTTTTTAAGAATTGCCATATAAGATATATCCATTAAGTACATCATCTTTTGTTTTATAAAGACTGTTTGTGTCTGCCTATTATCAAAATGCTTATTTCATATAGCATTCCCATTGGCAGACTGACAACAAGAAGTGTAAACACATCTGATGTTGGGGTGATGATTGCTGCTATTATCAAGATAGCCACGTATGAATGTCTGCGGTATTTACGCATCACATCAGATGAAAGGATATTCATCTTTCCTAAAAGCCAAGAAAGCAGAGGCATCTCAAAGACTATCCCCATAGCTAACGACAACATTATTAGGGTATCCATATATGATTGAAGAGAAATCATATTGGCAACTTCCGTACTCACTTGGTATGTCCCCAAGAAATGGAAAGTTAGCGGAAAGACAAGAAAATAACTGGTCAATACCCCTAAGACAAACATCAGATACCCCCATCCACCGATGTATGCGGTATATCTCAGTTCTTCGTCATACAGGGCAGGGGCAACAAAATGGAACAACAAATATATAATGTAGGGGAGCGCACATAAGAAACCAGTCCACATTGCTGTTTTCATGTGAATGACAAACTGTTCCGCAAGTCCTGTATTGATTAATCCTATGTGAAAAGTTACAGAATCAGATTGCCCGAATAAACTTCCACAGATATTGAGTATTCGATATGTTATGAAGTTTGCATTCTTTGGTGCAAGGACAATTTGGAAAAGTTCGTCCTTAAAAACAAAGGCTATAATACTAAAGGCAACCATTAGAGCGATTGCCTTCAGTACTATTGAACGTAACTCTTCCAAATGTTCCCAAAATGTCATTTGGTTGACATCCTTATTATTTGACATCTTTTGAATCAATTTTGCCATTTTCTAATTCCTTTTCAACACCATTCAGTCCATCCTTGAATGAGCGGACACCTTTTCCTATGCCATTCATCAGTTCGGGGATTTTCTTGCCACCAAAGAAAAGTAGCACAATAAGAGCGATGAACAAAATCTCTTGCATACCAATGCCACCTATTAACAACAGTGTATTCATATCTGCCTATTTTATAAAGTTATTGATTACATTTTTCGGGTTCAGCGGAGTCTGGTCGGTCAGCTTCAAGTCCTTCACCATTTTCAGAGTGCCCTGCTTGTACTTTTGGAAATGGGCGGAGACGATGTGCTTCTGGTAAGCCTCTTGGCTGGCATAGGTCTCCAAAATGGTGATGATGCAAGGATTCTCCTTCTCGCTCACGGCATACATTGTCAGTACGCCTGGCTCTGTGCGGAGCGATACCTCACCTACCTCCTTGGCATACTCCATATATTCCTGAAGATATTCGGGATAGACCTCGATTCTCGACAGGCGCACGATGCCGTCGGCCTGCATCTGCTCCTTGGCGCACATACGAGGTTGCTTGTTGAGATTGAGGCACTTGCCGATGACCTCGCCAGTGGCTATATAAGAATAGGTAGGAAACTCGAAGAGCACTGGCTTCAATCGGGTGTAGTCGAGCTTGCCGTCCTTGTCAAGCACATCATCTGAGGCGTAGGTATTGACGATGGAGCAGACGAAACTCTCGAAACCTTCCGTCTCGTAGATGTCCTCCACCTTGCACTCCATCGTAATAGGGGCTTCGTCGATGACAGGGCTTCCGTTCTCGCCTATATGATAGGCGAACACCTTCGACTTGTCGGTCTCCGCACCGCTCACGCTTCCCACGTAGTCAGCCTTGTCGAGCATCGCTTGGCTCACGAGGTTGACGGACAACTTTTTGGATTGCTTGATGCCTTGGTTGGTATAATGCGCCTTGCTCAGCGACACCATGATGCGGTCGTGACCGATGATGCCTGTATGACCAACGACCAGCCAGTTCACCTTGCCGTTCACTTCCGTTCCCACTACCGTCATTGGCTTCGGATAGAGAGCCAAGAGACTGCCTAAATTCTTCTTTCCCATGATTTTATTTTCATTGTTTTCTGCCTTTGCTGCTATTGCCATACAAAAAAGCAAAAGGAGCCAAAGGATTTGTCGGGTTCTATTCTTCACGTTTAATTCTTTTCTATTTGTCTATCTGACTTTCTATTGCCGCATTGGCACGATGTCCCATGATGTCTATCTTGTCCAACTCGCCATTGAACTGCTCCAACTCATTAGCAGAAAGTCTCGCCATTGGCATACCGACAAGTTCGTCAAGATGCCAATACTTGGTAGTGCCAGGGATTGCCAAAGTATATGGTCGCATACTCAGCACCCAAGCGATGGCAAACTGGGCTGGAGTAATACCTTTGCGCTCTGCCCAACGCTGTACCAAACGGATAAGCGGCATATTGTGCTTCATTGCTTCTGGCTCAAAACGAGGGAGAACGGCACGGCGGTCGGGCAACACATAGCGGCTGTTCTCGTTGTGAATGCCCGTCAGATAGCCTCTGCCTATAGGCGCATACGCCACGAAGTCGATGCCCAACTCTTCGAGTGTTGGGAAAATCTTGGTCTCTGGCTCACGCCACCAGATGGCATACTCGCTCTCCACAGCAGACAAAGGTTGCACGACATGGGCACGGTGGATGGTTTTGGCACTCGCCTCACACAGTCCCCATTGCAAAACCTTTCCCTCCTTGATGAGTTTTCCTACGGTCTCCGCCACTTCCTCAATAGGCACTTCGGGGTCAACACGATGTTGGAAAAGCATATCAAGGTGGTCGGTTCCAAGTCTTTTCAAAGAACCTTCCACCGCCTTGCGAATATGGTCGGGGTTGCTGTTCACTACGCTTGGCTTCCCCTCAGCCACTGCAAAACCAAACTTAGTCTCTATCGTCACCTTATCACGGATAGGGCGCAATGCCTCGCCTACCCATTCCTCGCTTCCATACACCTCAGCCGTATCGAAGAGAGTGATGCCATGGTCGTAGGCACGACGCACCAAACGAAGCATATCTTCCTTGGTAGTGCTGCATCCGTAATAGCCCACAGGACAAATGTCCACTGTACCCAAGCCGATGGAAGTCACTTTTCGCTTGCCGAGCTTACGCTCTTCGAATACTTGATGCTGAACACCATTTGTGGCATTCGAGCCTAATGTTGTATGATTCTTATCCATTGGTATTCCATCTTTCACTATCTTGCCCAGCACAGACTGGGAAGCCATAAAGCCTGCTCCTGCCAAAGCAGACTTTTTCAAGAAATCTCTTCTGTCCATCGTTTCTTACTTTTCAAGTTTCACCTTTATATCTCCTGCCATTTGCAAAGCCACAATGCCATTGCTGTCGATATGACCTATCTTGATGAGGTCGTTGCTATGCGACCAACTCTTGCAGAAGATTGCCACGCTCTTCCAAGGGGCATAGATGGTGATGTCGCCTGGCACAGGGGCGCAACCGCCCTGCACTCCAACGGTGTTCAAGGCTGGGTCGGGATAGAATATCTTCTCTGTGGTGTTGTTGAAATCCTCCAATGTGATGTCGAGGGGCAAGCGAGAGAGCAAGTCCTTAGCGGCTGCATTGTCCTCCATCGTTGCCGTGTAAGTTTTGTTTCCTATTGTAATTTTCATTGTCAGTGGTGTTTGATGGTTGTTATTGTCGGGATTTGTCGATTCTGAAGGTGTTGTTTCGTCTGTCTCGTTACTATCATGATTCTCACGTTTGGCACCAAGATTGTTGAGCCATGATGCAACTCGGCTGTTCATGTCGGAAAGCGAAGAAGATGTGAGAAGCAAGGTCTCATTTAGCACATTGGCATCAGCGCAGAGCGACTTTGCCTCGCTGACGGATGTCGAGATGCCACTGCTTCCACTTGTAGCGAACAAGGCGATTCGCTTGCCGCTCAACTTGGAGGCATAATTGTGCAAGAATGCCTGCATCGTGGTTGCCATGCTTCCATACCATATAGGATAGCCCACAAGAATCATGTCGTACTTGTCAAAATTGTCCACGCTCGTCTTGATGGCAGGATAGTTGCCCTGTCGGATGGCAGCAAGTTCTGATTGCGCACGATTGAGCATGGAGTTGTAATCTTCGTCGTATGCCGTCTGTGGCTCCACCTCCAAGATGTCACAGTCGAGCGATTGCTGTATGGCATTAGCAACTCGTTCCGTGGTGTTGGTTCTTGAACAATACAGCACGAGATAATGCTCATTGCCTGTACTTGGGTTGGATGGGTTATTGCCTGGTTGTTCGGGAGTTTCTGGTATCTCTGGAACGCCAGCCTCCTCGTTGTTGCTGCTTCCGCAAGCTGACAATGCCATTGCCAGCAACATCAGTGGAATAATCAAATTTTTTTTCATAATCTGCAATGTTAAGTTTGTTAGTTGATGATACACCTATTCGTTAATAACTGGGATGTTGTGCAGACGAGTTACCTCTTCCTTCGCATGTATGTCCAAAATAAGATTTCGCCCACTGTCCATCGCTTCGATGAGAGCCTTGTCTTCATCTGACAAAGTGAAATCCATTATGTCGAAGTTCTCCAGTATTCGCTCTTCGTGTATGGACTTTGGAATGGCAACGATTCCATTTTGCAGATGCCAACGCAAGATGACTTGCGCAGCAGTCTTATGGTATTTCTTACCTATGCCCACAAGACGCTTGTCTGTAAAAATGCCGTTTTGACCTTCTGCAAATGGTGCCCATGCCTCAATTTGTACATTCAACTGTTGGGCGACCTCGCATAATTCCTTGTGCTGAGTAAAAGGATGAAGCTCCACTTGGTCTATCATCGGCTTGACATCAGCATGGTAGCACAAATCCATCAAGCGGTCAGACTCAAAGTTGCACACCCCGATGGCACGTACAAGTCCATCCCGATAAAGTTCTTCCATCGCACTCCAAGCTCCATAATAATCTCCCAACGGCATGTGTATGAGATACAAGTCCAAATATTCCAAGCCAAGACGATTAAGAGAGTCATGGAAAGCCTGTTTGGTTCGTTCCAATCCCATTTCGGAGACCCAAGCTTTCGTGGTGACAAACAAATCCTTTCTGTCGATGCCGCTCTTGGCGATGGCTGCACCTACAGCTTTCTCGTTGCCATAGACGGAAGCGGTGTCCAGCAAGCGATACCCTGCCTTTAATGCATTTTCCACAGCCAGCTCACATTTCTCTTGATTAGGAATCTGAAAAACGCCAAAGCCACGACAAGGCATTTCTACACCATTGTTCAATACTCTTTTCTCCATAGTTGACATTTTTATTTCATGGTAAACTTATAGGAAGCATCTCCCTCGTTTCCTCTTACAATAGCTACATAGACATTGCCAGCCGTCAGACCTTTGAGGCCTGTTGCCTTATCATTGGAGGACAGCAGTTTACGACCTGCTGCATCATAGATGTCAACGCTCTTGAAGTCACCATTTACTAACAATCGATTGCCGTTCACGGAAACGCTCGCTTGTCTATCGTTTTCAACCACGGATATGCCTGTGGTCGTGCCAACACCTGTGTTTGAAATCCAAGAGGAAATCATGGAGTGACAACTGCTCACTTGCGAGGAACGAATCCAAAGGTTGTCCGTGAAATCGCCTTGTGGAACCAATCGTTTGGCATCGGATACCACACCGCTTATTCCACTGCTTGCACTCGAAACAATCAGTCCTACTTTCTTTCCTGCCATCTGGCTTCCGTTATGAAAGAGGAAAGTCTGCATGGGTGCAGCCATGTTGCTCCACCACAATGGGGTGGCAATCACAATGTCGGAATACTGGCTGAAATCCACTGTCAAATCCTTGATGGCAGGATAAGACGAGGCATCGTTAGGATTATTGCGGATTGCTGCTATCAAGGCACTACCGATGGCGTAATTATTTGCTGCATAATCCAAACCTTCTTCGGCAGGTTGCACCTCCACCAAGTCGGCATCAGCCAACTGACCTTTCAAGTCGTTTGCGATGGTACGGCAATTATTTGTAAAACTATAATAGACAATGAGTGTCTTGGCTTGCAATGCTGCGGTGGTCATAGCCAAAACCACAAGGGTCAATAAAATCTTTTTCATTTTGCAGTCTTTTTTGATGATGATTGTTATATACGTTTGATGAGTTTTGCAGGAATGCCTCCCACGATGGTGTTCGCCTCCACATCCCTCGTTACCACGGCGCCAGCCCCGACGATCGCATTATCGCCGATGGTCACACCTTGCAGGATGGTGGCGTTAGAACCAACCCACACATTCTTGCCAAGCACGATGGGCGCAGGGTAAGTATGATAGCGGTCTTCGGGAGCGATGCCATGGTTGAGCGTGGCAAATACAACATTATGACCAATCTGGCAATCGTCGCCTATCACGACACCGCCGTGGTCTTGGAAATGGCAACAGGCGTTGATAAATACATTCTCACCCACCTTGATATTCTTGCCAAAATCCGTATAAAAGGGAGGGAATATTCTTAGCGTACTCGGAACTTCATAGCCGAACAGTCGAGTAAGCAACTCTCGTATTTCCTCCTGCGAACGATAGGCAGTGTTCAGCTCGAAGGTGATGCGCCTTGCCTCGTCGCTCATATCGTGCATGAACTGGTGAATCTCATCTAAACTGAGAGGCTTGCGCTCCTTCACGTATTCCTTGAATTCTTGGATAGTCATACCTTATTTATCTATCTGGCTTTCAGTGAATGGGTCTGCACGATGCCCCATCAAGTCTATCTTGGAATAATCCTTGTCAAATTCTTCCAGTTCCCAAGCCGAGAGGCGAATAGAACCTGCACCCAAGAAATCGTCAAGATGGTCGGGGTTGGTAGTGCCTGGTATCGGTGCAATCCAAGGCTTGCGTGAAAGCATCCAAATCAAGGCAAACTGTGCAGGGGTAACACCCTTGCGTTGCGCCCAATGCTCCACGAGATGTACCAACGGCATGTTGTGTTTCAGGGCATCTGGTGTAAACTGCGGAAGCGTAAATCGTCGGTCGCCTTTCACAAAACGGCTGTTCTCATTGATAACTCCCGTGAGGAACGCACGTCCCAGAGGGCAATACGGTACGAATCCGATGCCCAGTTCCTCAAGGGTCGGGAAAATCTTGGTCTCTGGCTCACGCCACCAAATGGCATACTCGCTCTGTATGGCTGAGAGAGGACACACGGCATGGGCACGGCGAATGTTTCTCGCACTTGCCTCCGACATGCCCCAATGCAACACCTTTCCCTCCTTGATAAGGCTTGCCACCGTATCGGCAACTTCCTCGATTGGCACTTTCGGGTCAACACGATGCTGGTAAAGCAGGTCGATATGGTCTGTGCGAAGTCGGCGCAAGGAACCCTCCACGGCTCTTCTGATATGGTCTGGCTGACTGTTGAGCGCAGTGTTCTGCTTTTCCTCCACACCAAAGCCAAACTTAGTCTCTATTTTCACCTTGTCACGAAATGGCTGCAATGCTTCGCCCACCCATTCTTCGCTGGTATAAGGGCCATACACCTCTGCCGTGTCGAAAAGCGTCACGCCCTGTTCGTAGGCTCGTCTAATTAGGGCTATCATGTCCTTCTTATCAAACTTGCCGCCATAATATCCCACCATAGGAAGGCATCCCAGTCCGATGGCGGATACATCCATTCCGCCCAAGTTCCTGTGTTCCATATCATACTGCTTCTTGCCAGTCTTAGCATCAGATGCCGTTGCCGAGCGAGCGGTGTTTTTGAGCACGCCGCTGAAATCTACGGCTGCCATCAGTCCGAAAACTGACGACTTCTTGATAAAATCTCTTCTGTTCATAATCTGTAATCAGTTTCGTTTTATTAGTTCTCTAATAATCTCTATCTCGTTGTCTTCGAGGCACGATGCTTGAAGATTCTTCTCCGACGGCAAGAACCAAGCGATGACTTCTTGCGTGGTCAGATGATGGCGATGGGCGATGTACTGCACCACCTCGTCTTGGTGTAATTTTTCTTGTATATTCATTTTGTTTTGATTTTACGCTGCAAAATTAAGCACACCTTGGATATATGAAGTATACAAAATCTCTGGATATGTACCAAAATCTTGGAAAATGACTCTGTTTTTCTTTATTCTCGTATCATTTTGTTAATTTTGCAGCAGAAATTAAAACGAATCATGATGAATAAGCTATTAAAAGTAAAAAATGTAAGCGATTATAGTGAGTATCTCGGTCATAAGGATACCCACCCACTCATCAGTGTCATTGACTACTCGGAAGTGTCGCCTGTTCGCCATTGTCTTTGCAATTATAGCGTGTTCGGTCTCTTTCTTCGTGACGATGTGGCTGTTGACTTGACATACGGCTTCGGAAAATACGACTATAATGAAGGAACACTGATTTGTGTGGCTCCAGGTCAAATAGGAGGAAAAGAAGAAAATGGCAATCTTGTAGATATAAAAGGTTGGGCTTTGCTGTTTCATCCAGACTTACTGCACGGAACCCACCTTGAACAGACGATTAAGGAATATTCCTTCTTCGACTACCGCATCAATGAGGCTCTTCACATGTCGGACGAGGAACATGAAATCATTGTGTCGTTGATGCGGCAGATACGTGACGAGATTGACAACAACAAACGTGATGACTTTCAAGACACCATCATTGTTGCCTATTTGGAAGTGTTGCTCAACTATTGTCGCCGTTTTTACAATCGACAATTTTTGACCAGAAAATTAGAAAACACCGACCTTCTGAAGAAGTTCGGAAGTCTGCTCCGTGAATATTTTGATGAAGGCAAACAATTGTCATTGGGAATACCAACAGTGCAATATTGTGCAGACAAGCTCTGTGTGTCTGCCAATTATTTCGGCGACTTAATCAAGAAATCAACAGGCGACACAGCGAGCCATTACATCAGAAGCTACATTATTCAGCAAGCAAAGAACCTATTGGCATCTGGCGAGTCCATCACCCAAGCGGCATACGGATTAGGCTTTGAATATCCTCAACATTTCAGCCGTATGTTCAAGAAATTCACGGGTATAACGCCAAAGGAATATATCAACGAACTTGGTAAAATAAATGAGTAACAAGAAAGAAGTAGCCTACTGTTTGGGTGTGGTAAGCTACTTCTTTTTGAAGTTTTATCGAGCCAATGTGGATTTAATCTTTCTTGATTCGTGTAACAAACGATGTGCAAGGCTATCTTTGTAAGCAGCCATTTCAACCATTTCGTGGTGGCGACGAATAGAATCCTCGTAAACTGCGACACGATTTCTAACATCATCTATTACGTTTTTGTCTCGGCATATAGAGAAGTATTTCTCAATATAACGAATATTCTGGTCGTCAGTTGGGAGAACCATTCGCAAGGCACGATATTTTAAATCTGCCTCCTCCCAATCTTGGTGCTCTCGCCATTGGGTAAGATTGCCCCAAATGGAGATAATAAGAGATAGAACCAAGCTACCTATGAAAAGAAGAACATTCTTTGAGGTTGGCTCGAAGTGATGGGTTACAACCTTCTTTTGAGGTATGTTACCCATTGCGTGAAGTTTGTCCTGCACCACTTTTGATGCAGCATTCTGTTCTTTCTTCATCTGATTAATGGTTTCAAACAAGAGTTTGCTTCGCTGTTCTTCTTTGCTTGTTTCTTTCTTGGTAAGCTCTACATAGACACATATTGCCTCTCTTAATCTTGCCAACTTACCAATGGTCTCCTCTTCTTTTGCTGATATAGAAAGGATGGCTTCTTCAAGTTTACTTGTGTCAACACTCGCAGGGACGGGAATACTTCCTGCCTCTGTGTTCTTAGGTGAAGCAGAAAGTTCATCGACTTTCTGCTCCAATCTCTCAACTGTGCCATAAATGGCTTCCAACATTTCTTCTTTCATAGTTCTCTTGTCGTTTGAATGGTTTGTAACTGGCATCAAAGGCTAAAACCTCTTCTGCGTTTCTTCTTTTTCTTCTTGGCAGACTCATTCTCTGGGAATGGTTCAAAGGTCTGAGCATTGGTAGGAACAAAAAGTCCAATGGAAGAAATTCCGTTCCAAGGGTCTTGGTTGCTCTCCGACATGGATGGCAATTGCTCATTCTTGTGGCTACCTTGCTCATATTGCTGAGTAGAGTTGGCTCTTGCTGATACATGATTCTCCATCCCCTCAAACCTTGCTTTCAGCTTGCCAAAGCTATAGTCTCGGCTAATCTGCGTACCCTTGAAGCTATATCTGTCCTTACAGAATCGGATGCCTTGCACGTTGGTTCGCTCCTTGTCCTTATAGACAAACTCCAAGAGAACACCTCGTTTTGCAAGTTCATTCTTGAACTTCTGCCAACAGTCAGCTGTATTCAAGGTTTCCTTGACGACATTGTGAATCTCATATTTGGCACGTTCTGCATTGCGTAATTTGCGAGTATTAGTCTTGCTCTTGTCAGCTCCGTAAGTCAGTCCATACTTGGATTTTAGAGCCTTGGTCACTTGCTCATTACGCCTGTAATCATTCCTGTCTGATATGAGCTTGCCCTCGTTATTGATGCGGTTGTACACGATATGACAATGTGGATTGTCCGTGTTGTGATGCCTTACGATGATAAATTGGGTATCGGTGATACCCATCATCTGCATGTATTCAAGGGCTATCTTAGCCATGAATTCATCTGTCAACCGTGGCTTGTCCTCTGGTTTGAAGCTCAATGCAATGTGTCCCACAGGCTTCTTAATCCTTGGATTTAGCTGCCTCTGTAGCTCGAAACTTTGCGTTATCTCGGCATTCGTGCCGAGTAACACACCATCCGAGGCGATGATTTTCGCCTCGTCCTTGCCTGTAACATAGCGGATGCAACCACCAA
>ERZ1026846.1795-NODE-1795-length-12705-cov-5.448221_pt1 | contig 12705 bp, 9 predicted proteins | sample MGYA00380153_ERZ1026846 | MGnify/ENA primary metagenome ERZ1026846 (study PRJEB33269, sample SAMEA4719789) | human gut metagenome | biome: human-associated habitat; feature: organic feature; material: feces | place: Cameroon | collected 2013-10 ... | reverse complement strand
ACTACTTCTGTCTTATGTAAATCTTTTCAAAGAACTCTTGTTTCTGTTCGCTTCCTGTTTCGCTCCGCATCTCTCACGTTTGCTTGAAACACCGTTGCTATTCGAAAGCGGATGCAAAGGTATAGCTTTTTTGTAAACCACCAAAACTTTTGCAGGGAAAAGTTGAAAATTCACACCCGTTTTAACAGTTGTTTACAATTAAAGCACCGCATTGTGGACGCACACATTATATTAATATACGCGCGAGAAATACTATCAAAAGACAGCAGTAGAAAGCTCGTGTTATTGCCACGCTACGGCAATGTTGTTTTTGTGCTACGGCAATATTGTTTGAGTGCTACGGCAACATTGTTTTAGTGCTACGAAAATATCAACCAATGTAATACATGAAATAACACAGCACAATAATAAATATGTAGAGCTATTTGCTCATATCATTTTTTTGCCGTAAATTTGCACTACTCGTGTGCCACCATGCGCACTAAAAACCGAAGAAAACAAAACATTCACATAAAACCTAAAAAAAACAAATCTATGAACAAGTATCCAAAAATTGGTATTCGCCCCACCATCGACGGTCGTCAGGGTGGCGTCCGCGAGAGTCTTGAAGAGAAGACAATGAACCTTGCACGTTCGGTTGCAAAGCTTATCACAGAAAACTTACGCAACGGTGACGGCTCACCCGTGGAGTGTGTCATCGCTGACACTACAATAGGACGCGTAGGAGAGAGTGCTGCCTGCGCTGAAAAGTTTGAGCGCGAGGGCGTTGGCTCTACCATCACCGTCACATCATGCTGGTGCTATGGTGCTGAAACAATGGACATGAACCCACACTGGCCGAAGGCTGTATGGGGCTTCAACGGAACAGAACGTCCGGGCGCAGTATATCTGGCAGCCGTTCTCGCTGCTCATGCACAGAAGGGTCTGCCCGCGTTCGGCATCTACGGACACGACGTGCAGGACCTCGCCGACGACTCTATACCGGCAGACGTGGCTGAGAAGATTCTGCGCTTCGCACGCGCTGCTCAGGCAGTGGCTACAATGCGCGGCAAGTCGTACCTCTCTATGGGTTCGGCATGTATGGGTATCGCCGGCTCTATCGTTGACCCGAACTTCTTCCAGGAGTACCTCGGTATGCGCAACGAGAGCGTTGACCTCACCGAAATCATCCGCCGCATGACAGAAGGCATCTACGACCACGTAGAGTTTGAGAAAGCCATGGAGTGGACACGCGAGAACTGCATGACAAACGAGGGCGAGGACATCGCTAACCGCCCCGAGAAGGCTAAGACACGCGAGCAGAAGGATCAGGACTGGGAGTTCATCGTGAAGATGATGATGATTATGAAGGACCTCATGCACGGCAACCCGCGTCTTGAGAAACTCGGCTACAAGGAAGAGGCTATCGGACACAACGCCATCGCAGGCGGTTTCCAGGGACAGCGTCAGTGGACCGACTTCTATCCGAACGGCGACTACCCGGAGGCTCTTATGAACACCTCGTTCGACTGGAACGGTCTGCGCGAGCCTATCACACTGGCTACGGAGAACGATGCTGGCAACGGCGTGGCTATGCTCTTCAACCACCTGCTCACGGGCAGAGCACAAATCTTCTCTGACGTGCGTACCTACTGGAGCCCTGAGGCTGTGAAGCGCGTTACTGGCAAGGAGCTTACCGGTATGGCAGCTAACGGTATCATCCACCTCATCAACTCGGGTGCAACAACACTCGACGGCTCTGGCGCAGCTACTGACGCAGAGGGCAAACCAGTGATGAAGCACTTCTGGGAGATGACAGACAAGGATGTAGACGCTTGCCTCCAGGCTACCACATGGTATCCGGCTAACCGCGACTACTTCCGCGGCGGCGGTTTCTCTTCAAACTTCCTCACACGCGGTGGTATGCCCGTAACAATGGTTCGTCTGAACCTCGTAAAGGGACTCGGTCCGGTTCTGCAGCTCGCTGAGGGATGGACAGTAGACGTTGACCCAGAAATCCACAAGGTTCTTGACAAGCGCACCGACCCGACATGGCCTACCACATGGTTCGTTCCACGCCTCACCGACAAGGCTCCGTTCAAGGACGTTTACTCTGTGATGAACAACTGGGGTGCTAACCACGGTGCCATCACTTACGGACACGTAGGTGCCGACCTCATCACGCTCTGCTCTATGCTCCGCATTCCGGTTTGTATGCACAACGTGGAGGACGAGAAGATCTTCCGTCCTGCTTCATGGAACGCATTCGGCATGGATAAGGAGGGCGCAGACTTCCGCGCTTGCAAGAACTACGGACCGATTTACAAGTAAAATACAATGACAAGAAGATTTATCCTCAACGAAGTATCTTACTTCGGCCCCGGCGCACGCAAGGAGTTGCCTGGCGAAATACGCCGTCTCGGTTTGCACAAGGCACTTGTTTGCACCGATAAAGACCTTATCAAGTTTGGTGTTGCACAGAAAGTGCTCGACGTGCTCGACGAGGCACAGATACCATACGAGGTGTTCAGCGAGATAAAGCAGAACCCGACCGTAAAGAACGTTAAACTCGGTCTGGAAGCATTCGCCAAGTCGGGTGCCGACTTCCTGCTCGCCATCGGCGGCGGTTCGAGCATCGACACATCGAAGGCCATCGGCATCATCACCAACAACCCTGAGTTTGCCGACGTAGTGTCGCTCGAAGGCGTTGCCGACACCAAGCACAAGTCGGTGCCAATCATCGCCCTGCCTACAACAGCCGGCACAGCAGCCGAAGTGACCATCAACTACGTCATCACCGACGAGGAGAACGAGAAGAAGATGGTATGCGTTGACCCCAACGACATCCCGGCTATCGCTATCGTAGACGCAGAACTGATGTACACGCTGCCGCGCTCGCTCACCGCAGCTACCGGTCTCGACGCACTCACTCACGCCATTGAGGGCCTCATCACAAAGGGTGCTTGGGAGATGAGCGATATGTTCGAGATTAAGGCTATCGAGATGATCGCACGCCACCTGGAGACAGCCGTTAACGAGCCGTCCAACCCTGAGGCTCGCGACGGAATGGCTGTGGCACAGTACGTGGCTGGCATGGCGTTCTCTAACGTTGGCCTGGGCGCAGTACACGGCATGGCTCACCCGCTCGGCGCTATCTTCGACATTCCGCACGGCGTGGCTAACGCTCTGCTCCTGCCTATAGTGATGGAGTTCAACGCTCCTGCAGCGCTCGACAAGTACGTCACAATCGCCAAGGCGATGAACACATACAAGGAAGGCATGACTCGCGAAGAGGCTGCCGAGGCTGCCGTCGACGCAGTGCGCCAGCTCAGCATCCGCGTAGGCATTCCGCAGCATCTCGCAGAACTCGGCATCAAGGAGACAGACCTGCCGCGTCTGGCTAAGGCAGCCTTTGCTGACGTTTGCACACCGGGCAACCCACGCGACATCACCGAAGAGGACATCCTCGAACTCTACAAGAAAGCATTTTAATAAAGAAAAAAACATGATACAGGATTATCAGATACAGGAATTTCTGCGTCAGGCTCACCGCGTAGGCGATGCAGGCTTGACATTGTGCTCAAGTGGCAACATCTCATGGCGCATCGGCGACGAAGCGCTCGTTTCAGGCACAGGCTCATGGGTGCCGACACTTCCGAAAGAGAAGGTAGCCGTCTGCCGCATCAGCGACGGCGAAGTGCTCAACGGCGTGAAGCCTTCAATGGAGAGCGGCTTCCACCTCGGCGTGCTCCGCGAGCGTCCCGACTGCGACGTAGTGCTCCACTTCCAGTCGAAGTACGCAACCGTTGTGTCGTGCATGACTGAGACACCGAAGGACTTCAACGTAACAGCCGAGGTGCCGTGCCACGTTGGTCGCGAGATACCCGTTATTCCCTACTTCCGCCCGGGCTCACCAGAGCTTGCAGAGGCTGTTAAGGCTGCGCTGAAGGACCACAACTCTGCACTCATGCTGAAGCATGGCCAGGTGGTTTGCGGCAAGACCTTCGACGAGGTGTTCGAGCGCGCAATGTTCTTCGAGATGGCATGTCGCATCATCGTGCTCAGCGGCGGCAAGTATAACACGCTGACCAACGAGGAGATTGACGACCTTGAAAGCTACGTGTTGGGAAAGAAGGGATAAAAAGATGGTGAGATGGTGAGGTGGTGAGATGGTGACAATAGCAACATCTAATCTCAACCCCTCAACATCTCAACCCCTCAACATCATCAATATGACATATTTAGCTATCGACTTCGGCGGCGGCTCAGGACGAGTCGTCGCCGGAACTATTACAACCGAAGGCGGAAAGAAGCAGCTCACGATGCAGCTTGTACACCGCTTCCAGAACCGACAGGTGCGCCTCGGCGAGCACGTCTACTGGGACTTCCCTGCCCTCTTCGAGGACATGAAGACCGGACTGCGCAAGGCGGCACAGCTCGGACTGAAGGTGTCGGGCATCGCCGTGGACACATGGGGTGTCGACTTCGGACTCATCGACCGCAACGGCGACCTCATCGGCAACCCCGTCTGCTACCGCGATGCACGTACGCAGGGCATGGCTGACGAGTTCTTCGCCGACACCGACCGCACAGCTCACTATAGCGTGAACGGCACGCAGGTGATGGAGATAAACACGCTGTTCCAGCTCCTGAGTCTCAAGAAAGCCAACTCACCGCAGCTGCAGATAGCCGACAAGCTGCTCTTCACACCCGACCTCTTCTCCTACTTCCTCACCGGCGAGGCGAACACCGAGTACACCATAGCCTCAACATCCGAGATGCTCAACGCTACGACACGCGACTGGGACTGGGAACTTATCGACCGTCTCCAGCTGCCGCGCCACCTCTTCTGCCCCATCGTTATGCCGGGCACCGTGCGCGGAAAGCTGCGCAAGGACATAGCCGAGGAGACCGGACTGGGCGAAGTAGACGTGATAGCAGTCGGCTCGCACGACACGGCAAGTGCCGTAGCGGCGGTTCCGGCTAAGGACGACGAGAGCCCCGTGGCGTTCATCAGCTCCGGAACATGGTCGCTGCTGGGTGTGGAGCTCAACGAGCCGATACTCACCGAAGAGGCACGCCGCGCCGAGTTCACCAACGAAGGCGGCATAGGCGGCAAGATCACGTTCCTGCAGAACATCACCGGACTGTGGTTCCTGCAGCGTCTTATGGCAGAATGGAAGGAAGAAGGCGACGAACAACAGTATGACACGCTGCTCGCTGCTGCCGCAGAAGCGGAGATAAAGACCGTGATACCGGTAGACGCAAAGGTGTTTCAGAACCCCAAGTCGATGCAGGCTGCCATCTGCGACTATTGCACCGAGCACGCGCTCGAAGTGCCGCAGTCGAAGGGTGCCACAACGCGCGTCGTACTGCAGTCGCTCGCAGCGAAGTATGCCGAGGCAACGGCACATCTCAACGCGATGCTGCCCAAGCCTATACAGAAGCTGCACATCATCGGCGGCGGTTCGCAGAACAAACTACTCAACCGTCTTACAGAAGAAGCACTCGGCGTGCCCGTGGAGGCAGGACCCGTAGAGGCAACAGCCATAGGCAACATACTCTGCCAGGCACTCGCCAAGGGCGAAGTGAAATCGGTGGCAGAGATGCGTAAAATTGAAATCTAAACAAAGCAAATGAAACAACCTATTCTATCAAAGGACGGCGTGAGCTACATCGTCCCGTTCATCCTCATCACGTCGTGCTTCGCCCTGTGGGGCTTCGCCAACGACATCACCAATCCGATGGTGAAGGCATTCTCTAAGATTTTCCGCATGTCGGCGACAGACGGCGCACTCGTCCAGGTGGCGTTCTACGGCGGCTACTTCGCCATGGCGTTCCCGGCAGCCATGTTCATACGCCGCTACAGCTACAAGGCAGGCGTTCTCGTCGGACTCGGACTGTATGCGCTCGGCGCTCTGCTGTTCTATCCGGCAAAAATGACGGGCGAATACTATCCGTTCCTCGCAGCCTACTTCATCCTCACATGCGGATTGTCGTTCCTCGAGACATCGTCGAACCCGTACATCCTATCGATGGGAAGCGAAGAGACGGCAACACGCCGACTGAACCTTGCGCAGTCGTTCAACCCGATGGGCTCATTGTTGGGTATGTTTGTGGCGATGAACTTCATCCAGGCTAAGCTCAATCCGCTTGATACGGCAGCACGTGCCCAGCTCAACGACGCACAGTTTGCAGCGGTGAAGGAGAGCGACCTGAGTGTTCTGATTGCTCCATACCTTGCCATTGGTATCGTCATCTTCGCCATGTTCATGCTCATCCTCATCAAGAAGATGCCTCACAACGGCGACAAGAACCACGACATCAACTTCGTGCCCACGCTGCGCCGCATCTTCTCGCTGCCCCACTACCGAGAGGGTGTCATAGCGCAGTTCTTCTACGTCGGCGTACAAATCATGTGCTGGACCTTCATCATCCAGTACGGCACGCCAATCCTCATGGCTGAGGGCATGACGGAGCAGGCAGCCGAAGTGATGTCGCAGCAGTACAACATCATCGCGATGGTCATCTTCTGCTGCTCGCGCTTCATCTGCACGTTCCTCCTTCGCTATATCAACACCGGACAGCTGCTTATGATGCTCGCCATTGCAGGCGGTGCACTCGTATGTGGTGTGATTTTCATGCACAACATCTACGGTCTGTACTGTCTCGTAGGCGTAAGCGCATGTATGTCGCTCATGTTCCCGACCATCTACGGCATTGCCCTTACTGGCTTGGGCGACGATGCGAAGTTTGGCGCAGCAGGTCTCATCATGTCCATCCTCGGCGGTAGCGTTCTGCCTCCGCTCCAGGCTTCCATCATCGATCGTGGTGAGCTCTTTGGTATGCCAGCCGTGAACGTCTCGTTCGTACTGCCGTTCATCTGCTTCGTCGTTATCGCCATCTACGGACAGCGCACGTACATGAGAAGCAAGAACAAGCTGAAAGGATAACACATCATTCCATAATAAAAGCCATTGCAATAACTGATGCAATGGCTTTTTTTATTGCTTTTCGCTAAAACACATAGCATCCGCATCGGTCGTTACGAACATTTATAACACGTATATATTAATTTCTTTTAATAAAATTTTGGTTAAACAATATTATTTTATACTTTTGCACGGATTTTTCAACATTTGTCTGACAAAGCAAGAATTAACTATAACGAAACGATAAAAACATTCAAAGAAAAGCAACATGAAACTATTTAAGCGAGCTCTTACATTAACTATCCTTGCTATTTTCACAATGTATAGTCACGCCCAATCAATAGATGAGATTAAGAAGAATTCGAATTACATTTGGGGTGAAGGTAATGGCACAACAATGAGTGATGCCGAAGGAGAAGCACTACGCCAAATGAGCGTGCAAATATCTGTCTCGGTGTACAACTCCTCTTACGACGAAGAGAGCAACGACAACAGCGTGCAGAAAGCAGTGCTTCAATCGGTAAGTTCAGCAAAGTTCACTAATGTACAGATGCGCGTACTGGAAGAAGAACCAAACGCAAAAGTCTTCTGCTTCATGCCGCGTAGCGAGGTTAAGAAGATGTTCGAGAAGCGTGCAAACCACATCGCCAATATGGTGGACGCAGGAAAGACAGCCGAGAGTCGTATGATGATTGATGAAGCTCTCCGAAACTACTACTGGGCTTTGGTTTTAGCAAAGACAACACCCGAACCCGTAGAGATAGAGTTTAACGACAAGAAGGGTGAGGCAACCTCTTTGTTACCGATAAAGATAAAGTCGGTACTTGCGATGATTAATGCAAGCGTCGACGAAATTCAGGACGGAAAGAACCTTATTCTCGGTTTCACATACAATGGTAAGCCAGTTTCATCATTGAACTTCAAATATAACGACGGCCAAAGCATTGTTGGTCCGATAGTAGCACGCGACGGCATTGGCGAAGCATCGATGGCATCGATACCTGCCGACGGAAAGCTACATCTCACATACGAGCTACGTTTCCGCAACGAGGTAGACCCCACCGACTCGGACATAGCAGGCGCATTCAACGCCGGTATTCTCCCAAACATCAACTCTTCTGTAGCCATCGCAATAAAAAACAACAGCAAGAAGAAAGCCGCAGCACCCGTGCTTGCATCTGCCGAGATGCTTGCGGCTCAACCCACAAACGACAAACGTTCTATAGCCATGCAGAACGCCGACAACACCGACGATTTGCAAAAGGCAGTGCTCGCTGTAGAGGCAGCCATATCATCAAACAATCCAAAGTCGGCTTTCAACTATTTCACACCTGAAGGCTACACGCTCTTCGCCAACCTTATGGCAAAGAATGGCAAGGTGACCCTTGTGGGCAAAGCCCAAAGCCACAACTTCATCATCGCTGATGGCTACATCATCGGAAGAGCCACAAACATCAAACGACAGTTCCGCAACGGCAAGGCGTTCATGGAAAAACTGGTTTACAGATTCAACCCCGAATCGAGAAAGATAGAGTCGGTGGCATTCGCACTGACACAGCGTGCCGAGAACGACATTATGAACGCAGCCGCATCGTGGCCAGAAGTGTCGCGTTGGGCAATCCTCAACTTCATGGAAGACTACCAGACGGCTTTTGCTCTGAAACGCACCGACTATATCAATAGCATCTTCTCTGACGATGCACTCATCATCACCGGTACCATACTGAAGAAATTGAACAACGCTGAGAGAGCATTCGACCGCAGCAAGTCGCTCGACCTTGGCGGACCGAAAGACATTGCCTATAGCCAGCTCTCAAAGACAGAGTACATCGATCGTTTGCGAAAGATATTCAGCACTCGCGAATACGTCCACTTGCAGTTCGAGGACAATGTAACAAGAATGATCGACCTCCCTGCCATTAACGGCATAAACAAGGGAGCTGCGTTTGGCATCGAAATAAAGCAACGCTACGAGTCGACAGGCTATTCGGACGACGGCTATCTCACAATGGTGTTCGACACACGCGGAAAGCTACCTATAATACACGTACGTCTGTGGCAGCCCGACAAGAACAATATGATGTCGCTACAGGAGTTCATTTCACGATTTAATAAATAAAAGTCAAAATAAAACTATGATTAAACGATTATTCTTATTTGTGTTAGTATGCGTAATGCATACTGCTATGTATGCACAGACCGACACACAGAGCAAGGCACAGATGGTGTTCAGCAACGACTTCCACGACGCATCAGGACAGTTGGGCAATCTCACTGCGCACTTCATCACCGAGAAGACATGGACAGACATGAACGGCGAGATCGGCGCTATCGTGCGCATCAAGGTGACAGGCATGTCTGTTTCGGAGATGGCAAAACTGAAGGTGATCGGTTCTGCCAACGCAAGTGTACACGACACCCAGTTCCTGGAGAACGAGCAAGAATGGATTGTCCCCCTCTCTAAGGGCACCAACATGTGGCTGGAGATGAGTCATCCGACATACGGCAAGAGTACTCGTCTTTCGTTGCCAAAGCTGAAAGAGAAAGGTATGTACGACGTGACACTCGTGAACAACCGCACTACTACAATTGTTGTACACTCGTTGCCCGACGGTGCAGACGTGTATCTTGACGGCAATCACCACGGCAAGACTCCATGCGAGATTTCAGAGCAGCGCTTTGGCAAGCACGACCTTAAGCTGATGTACGGCTCTAAGACTAAGGAGGTAAAGATTGATGTGGAAGAGGGTCACACCTTCTTCGACGATTTCGACTTCCGTGAGCGTCGCAACATCAACATCATCAGCTCGGAGGACAACACTACTATCTACATCGACAACCAACTCATCGGTCAGGCACCGATACACAACTATGAAGTGCTCGTAGGTCCACACACGTTCAAGGCTATTCACACGGGTTCGAAGGGATACAACGACACGCAGATTGACGAGCAGACTATCGACATCTCTTCACAGACAGAGATTAAGCTCTACCCTATCAAGAAAGGTAATGTGCAGGTACTCACAAGATATGCCGGTAAACCAGTATACGCAGAACTTGTCGTAGACAACAAAGACAAGTACACCAGTGAGCCGAGCTACAAGGTGAACCTTCCCTACGGCACCCACTCGTTCAGTAACAACGGGCGAAGGACAGAAACTGAAGGAGAACGGTGTCTGGCCGGACGGAAAGGGAAAGACTCTGAAGGGTATGCAAGCAGGTCTGCACTTCCAGCCGTGCTTCAAGTTTGGCTTAGGTCTTTACACTGGTTTATTCTACGAGCTATATGTGTCGACAAGCAAGAAGTACGACTATGACATGTTCATAGAGCATTGTGCTTATGTGCCCGTCCACCTGTACTATCGTATTCCTTTCGGCAGAAAAGTGGCGTTGTCGGTACACGGAGGTTTGGGCTTCAACTATGTCATCCACGGTGCTTTCTCTGCCAAGGACGAAGATATTGAGGATTATACAGACTTCTATGAAGAGGACGGTTTCCCAAAGAAGTTCAACATGGCTATGGAGGTTGGCGCAGGCTTGCGCTTAGGTGCTTTCCAGCTCAACTTCCAGTACGGCAAGGGCTTGAACGACCATAAGTCGTACAGATCAGATGGTGACTTCAAGACTATCCAGAACAAGTACACCTTTGGTGTTTCGTATATGTTCAGCGCAGAATAAAAAGCGCTGAACTGTTAAGAACAAAACTACAACAGAAAGCCACTGGGCGAAAGGAAGTGCATCGGCTCGCCCGTGATGGGGTGACGAAACGTGAGTTCGGCGGCGTGAAGGTACATACGGTCGGCGCGCTCTGTGCCGTAGAGGGGGTCGCCAAGAATAGGACAGGCGAGTCCTTGCGGATGGGCGCAATGCACCCGGAGTTGATGTGTACGACCGGTTTTAGGATATAGGTGGACAAGGGTTAGGCTCTTGTCCACCTTTTTTGTTGTGTACGCCACGGCAGTATTCGCATCCGCTGCCCTCACCTCTACTATATTATATAATGTTAGTGCGGGCTTGCCGTGCTCCATGTCCACACGCTGACGCGGACGGTCGTTGATGTCGGCTATGAGTGGCAGAGAGATGCTGCCCGATGAATACTTGGCAAATTGAATAGCAAACGGTTCAAATCGTAGGAGGCTACGGCATTCTTGCCGTAGCCCTTGACCACTGAAAGACAAATTGCTACAACTATTTGCAATGGCTACGGCAGGAATGCCGTAGCCTCCTACAATATGCTTCGGCACACCGCTGAGCACAGCCTCGTAGCGTTTCATGGTCTCGCGACTGGCGAACTGACGCTGCAACTCTACGTACGCCTGCTCGGTGCGGGCGAGCACAAGCAATCCACTCGTGTCCATATCGAGACGGTGGGCGGCTTTGAGGAATTTTGAGTTTTGAGTTTTGAATTTTGAATTGTTCGCAAAGTATTCCTCTACGCTGACACTTGCAGAGTCGTCCGCCTTACCCGGCACCGATAGCATACCTGCCGGCTTGTCAACCACAAGGATATAGTCGTCTGCGTACAGCACGCGCGGCTCGGCGATGTGCCGCTTCTGCGCGAGCGGATTGGGGGCTACGTCCAGCCCCTTGAGCATGTGCGTGAGTATGGGCAGACACTTCGAGCGACACGCCGGATAGTAGTGCAGATGGTGTCTTATCTCCGACGCAGGCGACTCGCCCCACCAGAACTCCGCCATGCAGACGGGGCGCAAGCGGTGCTGATAGGCGTATTGCAAGAGCTTCGGTGCACAGCAGTCGCCGGCTCCGGCTGGGGGCATGGCGTGCGTGTACTCGCGGAAGATGTCGATGAGGTCGCGCTCCTCGCCTTTGGCGTTGAGCATACGATAAGCCGCGAAGAGCCAACGCTGCAGCTCGTCGCTCATCTGCTTGCGCTGAAGCTGAAGCGACTTCAAGAGTGTGGCGTGTGGATTGTGGAATGCTGATTCGGCTTGCTCCATCGCCTTGCGACGACGGCGCAGCTCAGCCTTCATAAACTGGCTCTCGCGAACCATCTCCGCTTGCTCCTCCTCGCTCAGCGGCTCGCCACTCTTACGACGTGCGTCGCGGCGTGCCTTGGCTACATCAACCTCCACCTTGAACGCGTCCACCTCAGCCTGCAAGCGCTTCTTCGTCTCCTCGCGCTGAGCCACGCTCTGCAGATACTCCGGGTCGTGTTCGATGGCACTAATCTCACGGTTGATGGCACTAATCTCGCGCTCCGTGCGCTTGAAATGTCCGTCGGGCTGCTGCGCGTCGAACACTGGCGGCACGAAGTATTGCCAGTCGTTCCTGCCTCCGAGCAGACCCGAATAGGCAGCGAGAAATCCGCGCTGTAATGCACCCTCCTCGTCTTTATACTCCACAACGAGCACACCGAACATCTTTCCGCACCCCTTCTCCGCACTCATCAGACCTGTCGTGGCGATATAGTGCTGAAGTTCCTCAGACGCAGCCTCGGCAAGCGGGTCTACGTCGTAACAGAACGGATAAGTGAACTGACGGGGTAAAGGGATGGAAGTGGAAAGAGCGTGGAGCATATTCGAGTTTTGAATTTTGAGTTTTGAATTGTCGGCTTCGCCGATTTTGAATTATACAATGTTGAGTTGTGAATTATTCAATTGAGAGTTTTGAAATTCGCTTGTGCAGTTGCAAAGTTATTGAATTTTACAAATTGTGGGGCATAATACGTCGGTTTTTCGATAATTTTATCTACATTTGCATTATTGAATACCCAAGACTAAACACCTCAATTCAATATCCGAAAGGTAACAATTAAAAATTAACAATTAATAAT
>ERZ1026846.1794-NODE-1794-length-12708-cov-23.532522_pt1 | contig 12708 bp, 7 predicted proteins | sample MGYA00380153_ERZ1026846 | MGnify/ENA primary metagenome ERZ1026846 (study PRJEB33269, sample SAMEA4719789) | human gut metagenome | biome: human-associated habitat; feature: organic feature; material: feces | place: Cameroon | collected 2013-10 ... | reverse complement strand
AAGAATATAATATAAGATTTAAAATATACCCTTCACCCTTCACCTCGCCACCACAACACATATCCATCATCGTATTCCCAACATTTGTTTTCCTGGTTTATTCTTCGGAAATATCACGCTATCTTTCGGAGATATTTTCATATTCTTCGGAGATATTCTGCTATCTTTCGGAGATATTCTGCTATCTTTCGGAGTAATTTCCGTGTTATTGATTTCAGAAATAGTTATCATTTGACAAGTGGAAGAGCCAATTCGTTACCGCCCACACCAAGCCAACCTCGTGACCATCAGAGCGAAAAACAATGAATTAACTTTATTTAACGGCAAAAATCAACTGATTATGAAAAAATTACATTAAATTTGCAGCGTCTAACGGCTCCACTTGTAAGTGTACGCAAGATGATGATAGTCAAACTACCAAAACGATAGTCAACTACCAGAAAAAACAACGAGCTGGTGGACAAGAATATAAGTAAGTGATATTAGAAACTGAAAGTACAATTTAAACTTAAATAGATATGAAAGTATTCAATTCTACTCTTGCTGCCATCGGTTTGGCGGCATTCGTATTCGCATCATGTAGCGACAGTAACAGTGAACCTGCAGGTGGAACTGCACCTGTTATCAACCCTGCAGACCTCACTTCAGTAAAGCTTGTTGCACAGCAAATTGACAACAGCAACATCGCTAACTACAAGAACAGCACAGCTAATGCAAGAAAGTTCTTCTTGACAAGAGCTGGCGCTACAAACTTCACAACCGCTATGCCGAAAGCACCAGAAAAGAGAGACTACACAAAAGTGTTGAATCTTAGTGGACCAGGCGAACTCACCAATCAGGTTTACGCGATTAGCAGTGGGAAGGACATCGACTTCAAAGGACAGAAGATTAATGGAGCTACTATTTTCGTAGACGGAACATGCACCATGCAGTATGACGAAACTACCCAAATGAGTAACACAACTATTGTGTTGCTTAGCTCTGCTAAATTGATATACAACGGTACTGGCGAAATGATTCCTAGCGGATGTACAGTTTACTGCACAAATCCTAGAAACGTATTCTCCGCCAAAAACGACATAAAGATTAACGGTAACTTTTATGCCAACTTTAGAGCAAAGAAGAGCGATGAAAGCAAGGACTTGATTACAGGTCTTGGAGCTATCAAAGAGACAACTCCGGCTGAAAAGGATAAATCAATCACTCCTACACAGAATATCACATTCGGTTCTGGTGCTAACGTATTCATCAATGGTTCTATCCGTGCCATCAACCTCCAGGTAGAAGACGGTGCAAATGTATACGCTGAAGAGAATCTCTTCAACAATGACAATAATGGTACAGCTACAATCAACGGTAACCTCTACATCGGAGGTTTTATCAAGGCACATAGATTGGACGTAAATGGTTATTTGAAGGCAGAAGAAGCCGTCAAGGTTACCGATGCATTCAATGTCAAAGATGGTGCAAATGTATACGCTAAATATATTAACGTTACAGACAACACAAAGGACGGACAGAAGGTGATCGAAAAGGGAAATGCAACATTGTCTCTCAACGGAACCGGTAAGATTTTCATTGGCAACAAGAATGTAATTACAGTCAACAATCTGGTAACAGACAATGCATCTGATGGGCAGATAACATTGGAGGGAAATGATGCCGTAGCAGTAATCAAGGCACATAAGTTTACCAATAATGGCGCAAACAGGATTAAAGCTTTGGCAACACCAGGCACAAACTCTACATTCTTGCTCCAGTTCCAGGAGAATTACAGTGGTTCAAAACAATACAATACTTTTGAGGATTTGGATATCGCTGCTAATTACGCAGATTATGACAAGGTATCAGACCCAACTACTCCTAACGTAACACTCGTAAATCAGGAGCACAAGAAATATGGTTACAAATGGGAGGGCGACCCTGCAACTATCGCAAGCCAGGCTAAGCTCGACCTGATTGCATCTGAGGAATCTACTAATGGTCAGTCTGCTACATGTATCCAATCAGCAAACAATAAGCTCTATGTTTCATATCACACATATGGCGACAAGAAATTTGGTGGCAACATTGAGGTTCTCTCAATGAATAATAACCAATTGAATGTAGATGCTAGTAAAGCTGCAGAAAACTGCGACTACAACCACCTTATCGTAGATGGTAATAGCCTCTATCTGGCAGGTAGCGGTACAAAGTCAGCAGGTGCTTTCTTAGGAAAGGTTGACATCAATGGTGGCAACCTTGGCGAGGAAGTAAAACTTTATGCTATCGACAACAAAACCAAGATGGATGCTAATTGTGTAGCTGAGTTCAATGGCGAGCACGTAGTAGCAACAACTCAAGGTCTTACATCATTCGACAAGGACTTCAATTTCTGGAGCAAGAAGGGTGCTGAAGGAAAGCATGTTGTAACAGCAAATAGCAAGCTCTACACCTTGGACGTAGATGGTAACGTGAATGTTTACAATAATAACGAATTGGATACACCTGTTAAGACTTACAAAGTTGGCACAGTTGTTCCTAAGGACAATAAGGCTGTAATGGCAGTAGAAGAAACTAGCGGTGACATATACGTATGTAAAGGCGAAAATGGTGTTGCTAAGATTTCTGGCGATCAGGTAAACGAAAACTTCTTTACATGCCCTAAATTTACGAAACCAGAGAAGGCTGATTTGGCAGGCACTGTTAAGGGTCGTGCAAATGGTATCGCTATCGGCAGTGAATACGTCTATGTAGCATGTGGCGGATATGGTCTCGTTGTTCTCGACAAGACAACAGGAACACCAGTCTGCCATCGTAAGGCAAACGCTTACAAGAATGACGACTGTGGTTCAGCCAACTATGTTGCCATTGAAAATGTAAATGGCGAAGAGTATGTCTACGTTGCATACGGTCAGAACCGTGTACAGGTATTCAAGGTTACAAAGACAAAGCAGTAATCAGAAAAATACAATCATATAAATACTTGTTCTCCCCCACTCTCATGCTAGAGTGAGGGAGGACAAACCTTATAAAGGCTAAATTAACTAGCTATTAAACTATAAGGTATGCGTAAAAAGTGACTAAAGTATTAACGAATAATATATGAATAACATGAAAGCTATAAATATAAAGCTTGCTACTTTTAGTTTCGCAGCTATGCTCCTCGCTTCTTGTAGTGATAGCAATAACATTCTTGAAAATGGTGGTACTACACCTATCAAGACTGTGGTAGGTTCTGCTGTCACATCTACAACTGATGCGCAAGAACTGGCAAACCGCATTACAAACTATAAGGTAACTACCGAAACATCAAAAGCAAGAACAAGAGCTTATGCTGGTTCTGGTTGGGATGGAAAATCTTACCCAACAAATGCAATTCCGTTAACTAACGAAAATGTAAATAGTGTACAGGCCGGAGGTGTATATATTATAAAAGAAGGTGTTACTATAAACCAACAAATAAACCTCAAACCTGTATGGGATAAAGATGCTATTACCCTTTATATCGCAGGAACATGGGATAACAGCGGAAGAAGTAATTACTGGGGAGACCATGCCGACATTAGAATTTTGCCAACAGGAACCCTTAAGGGCTACAACATGACAGAAGCTTTAGGCAAAAACAAAGTAACTAATTACGGAAAAGTTGAAATTCCATCTAGTATAAATAATTTTATATTGGATGGTTCGTACACCGTACTCGACAATCACGGAACTCTTGATTTAACAAATGTAGATGTAAAACTCAGTAATAATGCAGTCCTAAATGTTACTGGTACTTTGAAAGCAAAGACTTTGTCTATAACAAATAGTGAAGTATATAGTGGTTGCTCTGCTAATATATCTGATTTCGTATACATATCAAACGGCAGCGAACTTCACGTATCATATTTGCACTGCAAGAATTTCAAACAAGATTCAGGTGGCAAAGTCGTAGTGAAAGACCAATCTATGATTGAATGCGACAATGTGTTCATGAATTTGAATTCCCAGCAAGGAACATACGCATTGGGCGAAACTGACGCTGTTTGCGTAATCAAGGCAGCAAAGCTTGCATTCAATGCTCCTGGTCCGGATGCTAAAAATAAGATAAGTTGTGACATGTTCTCAACACAAGGAGAAAGAGCAGGATTCATCATTGACGTTCCAGAAGATAAGATATATGGAATAACTGATGATTATGAAAAGACATTAGGTGATTTATCAGACTATCAACATGGTCAACCTAAGAGACCAAAAGATAGTTCGATAACAGAAGAAGGATACGGAGTGACACTGAACAACCATGGTAACGTATTCTTGTCCTCTTCTGACGAGGCTTCTAAATATGTCATCAAGAAAACTGAGAGTGAAGATTGCAAGACTCCAGGATTCAATGACAACAAGACTCAACCAGATAAGCCAAAGACAGACTTGATTATCTCTGTGGAGTATGACCACACACATGAAATCTCTGCTACAGGCATCATGGATCTTGACGGCTATCTGTACATGTCATACCATACAAATCAGGAACAAACTGACAATAATGCCAACTCACATGGAGGTTGTGTTGAAGTTCTTACTCCTGTAAAAAACAACAAGATACAACTCTTGCAATACCTCTATGATAGCCAAAGAGTAATAGATTTCAACCATCTGTTGGCTGTTAAATTGAATAATGGCGAGAAAAAGATCTTCCTGCCAGGTAATTCGAAAAAGAAAGGTGCATTACTGGCATACATGACTATCAATGATGACCATTTGTTAGCAACAGAGTCAAAAGAGATAACAACTGCAGACGTTGACAAGGATGGAAATCCAATTATCAAAATCGTAGAACCATTGCAATACGCCCAATTGCATCCAGCAACAGAGGAGTATAAAGATGGAAACTATGACGAGAATTGTGTGGTATACAACAATAAGAAAAACCACTTGATTGTTGCAACCACTGAAGGATATGTCGTATACGATGCAAACACCATGAACGAGGTCGACAGAATAGAAAGACCAGGAAAGGTAAAGCACGTAGCCATCGGCGATGGAAAAATCATTGGACTTTATCTTAACGACAAAAAACATACTAGCGATGACGAGGTTGGAGCAACTATCGAAGTGATAGAAAGAGATGACGAAGATTTCGAAAATTCTAAAAAATTCAACACGACGGTAGGAATAAAACCAAATGATGGCAAGAATGTAGTTTCTGTTACAGGCAACTTGATATATGTTTGCCAAAGCGGACTCGGGCTCTATGTTTATAACATGAAGGGTGAAGAGCAATGGCACTGGCAGATGCCAAGTGCTTGGAATGACAAGAAGAAAGTATACAAGGCATTATGTAACGGATGCGATGTAGATGACAAATACGTTTATCTGGCATACGGTTCTTATGGACTTGTCGTTTTGGACAAAAACACCCATGAGGTTGTAGCACACAGAGTAGCATCAAAGTCTGCAAACTACGTCAAAGTAAGAGACAACTACATTTATGTAGCATATGGTAGAGACCGCCTGCAGGTATACAACCTTTCGACAGGTGCTCATACAGAAACAAATTATCAAAAGAAGTAACAAAGGCAGAAATGCTTTTCAGATAATAAGAAACACGAGATGAATGCAGCTGCAACAGCTCGCAGCTGCATTCATCGTGTTTAATAACTCATTATGAAGCGAAAAATAATACTATACTCAACTACAGTTCTGCTACTTCTCATGGCAGCACAAAGCACTATGGCTCAGACGAAAGGCAAAAAGCCGAAAAGTTTCAGCCCTAAGATGCTCGTATATGAGAACCTGAAGAACAATAATGTACTGAGACACTTTAAACAGCGCTTCGCACAACTCGACACTCTCATCAAAAACCCTATTTGGGTGAAAGCTCCAGTCATACAACTGGGACTCAACAATCAGCATCACGCTGATATCAGCAAGACCGACTCTCTGTTCTGGTCGAAAACAGCACATGAGCATCTTGCGCTCAACAGACACAACGGTCTGGAAGTGACCGGACAGGTTTATGCCCGACCTGACTCGTACTTCGACTCTGAAGAAGACGACGCAAAAGAGGTATCAAAATACAAGATGAAGGTTCAAGCCGAACTCGGATGGAACATCATCAACTCGAAGTTCTACCAAGGCAAAGAGAAAAGAACGAAGATTGCTCTTGCCAATGAACTCGACCGCTTGCAAATAAAAAAGCGCCAAACTGCAGACATCTATGAAAAGGCAGCCGACGAGCTGACCGAACAATATAATTTCTATATCGGTACTGTCATAGCACACAGACTGGACAACCTCGACATCATGAACGAAGCTTACCAGTTTATGCTGGAAAAAGACCGAATCAGCAACGACAAGATGCTGAAAGTGATGAACGATAAGTTGGAGGCTGAATACGACATCTCCGTGCTCTGTACAGATAGAGATATCACCAACAAGCCTATCTACCGCATCAAACCAACCAAGATTGTGGTAGACACAACAGCCCTCTGGAACCATCTGAACCAGGAAAGTCTGGATGCTCGAATCATGATGGTGAAAGAACAGATTGCTGACAACGACAGCAAGCTGACCAACTATCTAAGCACTACCCGACTCACACCATTCGCAAGATGGTCGAGTTACTGGCAGAGCAACAACAAGATTTCGAACAATGCCGACGTGGGCGTGAGATTCACCATTCCTATCTGGAACGAAACTCCACGTAAACGGCAGGCACTGGAAACACAGAAGGAAATCATACGCAGCAGCCGCGGTACCGACGTAAAGGAAATCAAACAGTCGGTAGGCATCCTGCTCAAGAAGATAGACAACCTGAACAAGGCGATAGCCACAGAGGCCTTTCATATAGACCAGACCGGCAAATATATAGAAATGCGCCGCTATGCCTACCAGAACCAGAAGCAGGGATACAACTATCTGATGCGTATGGACGAATATACTGGACTCCTGGAAAGTATGGAGCGAATGTATAAACTGATGCAGAACCGGGCCCTCGCTATCATCAATATAGAGAAAGCCGTGAGCATCTATGACAACAACAACATCTTCAAAGAAATAGAACTTTGAATGTAAGGAAAGTAGAATATGAATGAATTCCAATATAATGGCACGCCACAAGAACAGGCGATGGCAGACTTGCTGAAGACGCAGAGTCACCGCCTAGCCAGACAGCAGATCATCTTTGCCCTGATCTTCCTGCTGGTTATCGTGCTTGCCGCCTACTATATTGTCACTCGTATGATATGGGCAACCTTCGACGGATATATCACCCTCGATGAAAACCGTATCAGTGCCGTTGACGACATCTATATCCTTAAGGTGAACAAAGAAATGGGTGAAGTGGTGCATAAGGGAGATACGCTCTACTCTTATGTACTGCTAGGTAACATTGTGAACCAATACGACCCGAACATCCTGCCTTCTGCCGTAAAGGAGACTCACGACATGGAGGTGCAGGCTAAACTCGCACAGCAGGAGATTCCTGTATTGCGTACCCGCCTCGCCGAACTGAGGAAACAGAAAGCCTCTGAAAGTTCGGACATCTACTACGGTCTTACCGACAACACCAAGCGAAATGCACTGGATGCTGAGATTGCCGAGGTAGAAGAGGAATTGAGAAAGCAGGCTAACAAGGTGGAAATCTATGCACAGGCAAAGAACACCACCTACAACTTTATGAGTCGAAGAGGAGCCGGCAGAGCAAATGCTTCCATGCCTTACTCCAACACCAGCATCTACAACCCGGGACTTATACACTACTGCTGTGCACCAGCCGATGCCTACATCACAAAAATCAATGTGAGCGACAAGACACTGGTGTTCAAAAGCGAGGAGGTGATGGTTATCCAGCATACCGACTATGCAGACTGTCATCTGGGCGTAATCGCATACGTACCAAACGACATGGTGAAGTATATGGAAAGCCCTGACGATGCAGACATCATCATCAACAAAGACCTGGAACTGCAGGCTAAGTTGCAGATGGTAGGTCTGAGAGTAGAGGAAATACCAAAGCATCTGCAGAGCAACTTCTCGCATGATGCCAACGCAGTGGTTGCCGTCTTCACCCTGAACCCAAACCAGAGAGTTCCGGCATGGACAATGAGCAACAGACTGCCGGTAAGAATCAGAGTGAACAAGATTGGTGCCATGCTCGATCCGAAGCCGCTGCCGATGTACACCATCCCAGTGGGCAAGAACGAAAACGTGAAGCGAAGCAACATGATTTCGAGCGACACCAATAATCATCAAGAACAAAAGAAATAAAGAATGATTGGACTTAGAAGAAACAAACGTGGAGACATGGTGCTCACTATCGATAGCTACATAGATATCGACTCGACACCAGATATCCAACCCGACTACTTCGATTGTGTTTACATCAATACGAAGAGTGAGCGTGCGTTCCATGCCATACTGTATGGAGCCAGTCCAATCTTATCGTGGAAATGTAGCTACAAACCGATATTCGTCAATACGGCAGTATCGGGAAAGGAACAGATCATCGACTATATCATCGATGCCTATGTGAGCGACATGAACAATGAAAAGGTATATGAGATTATAGACAGAATCAAGCAGGCAAGACAGAAGTATGGCGTGAAAAACGAAACTTCACGCCCTACACAAACCAACCAGCTCTTTGCCAACATCCTGAAATACCTGCTCTCAAGAGACCAGCGAATCATAGGACACAGACTGCTGGAGAAATCATCTTTGGGATATATCAACCCAATCTTCGAGCACTACCACAGTATGGGTCTCTTCCATCTCAACGAGATGTTCATGTTCATCGACTCTATGGTGGAGTTCGGATCACTGCGCATTCACCGCTTCCTGCTCAAGGAACACCTATGCCCAAAGTGTAACCACTCTCACCTGCTCTATACAGAGTGCTGTCCGAAGTGCGGAAGTTCGAACTTGAAGATTCAGAACATCATCCACCACTTCAGCTGCGCCAACGTATCGCCGGAAAGCAGCTATAATGTGGGCGGTATGCTCATCTGTCCGAAGTGTCACAAGAAACTACGACACATCGGTGTTGACTATGACAGACCAGCCGTGGTATATACCTGCAACGACTGCGAGAACTCGTTTACCTCGCCTATCACCAAGGCAACCTGCTGCTACTGCCAGAGCACCTATCCGGTAAATGCCCTGGTGCCACGAGACGTAGAGGACTACGAGATAACGGAAGAAGGAATCAGAACACTGACCAGCGGCAACATCATGTTCAACAACATGGCGAACATCTATGATAACTTCATGGAATATTATCTGCTGATGAACCGACTGCGCCGCCAGCTGATGGAAACCTACCGCAAGGATGAACTCTCGGTCATGGTAGGCAAGATATGGATTATCGATGAAAACAAGGATACCGTAAAGATAAAGGAAAGCATACAGGGCAAGCTCTGTAGAATCTTCTCCAATCACAAGGTGTCTTACAACAACAATATCTTCTACGTATCCTCTACCCTCTATGAGCAGGGAGAAACGGTGGAAGAGGCCCAGCAGAAACTGAGCAAGGAGATGTCGGTAGCCATCCGGAAGCTTGCCAACTCGATAGAACCGGACGAGATTATCTGCAGCATGTTGGAAACCAAGACGAAGACCATTGCCAACAACTATGACGAGTTCTTCAACAAACTGCAATATGTGGATATGACTCCAGACGACTACTGCCTCTACTCAGAAGAACCTCTGATGCAGGAAGAAGAGAAAGCGGTAAAACCGCAGGAAGAGTTGCTCGACATGGAACCGAAGGAAGATGAAAACGACAAGATACAGAAGCGCATCGTGTTCTACAAAAAACTTGTTGCCATCCTTGTCACCATCGCAGGTATACTCATAATCATGGCCCTCTTGGCGCTCACCGTGCTGAGATAAGCCATCAAGAAGAAAGGGAAAAGCGTATGTTTAGCATAGCAGAACATCTGAACGATTTCTTCGACTGGATCAGCACGCTATCGTTTAGCAGTATCGTGAATACCTACTGGTTCCTCTTCTTCATCGAGATGCCAAGATATTACATACTGGAATATCTCGTGATAGGAAACCGACTGATGAAGAGAAACCGGATAGATAAAGAGAAAGAATATGCCAAGTTCTTCCTGTACCGCGAGAATCCGCTCGTAAGCATCCTCGTACCGGGAAAGAACGAAGGCAAACATATATTCAAAATGGTGAACTCGCTGGCTGAGCAAACCTACCGGAACTACGAGATTATCGTGGTAGACGACGGAAGCGACGATGACACCAAACTGATTTGCAACGACCTCTACCGAGCCGGGTATATCACCCACTACCTGAGGTTGGAAACAAGAGGCGGTAAAGCTGCCGCCAGCAACTATGGAGCCCAGATGGCAAGAGGAAAGTACATCGTATGTCTGGATGCCGACTCTTCGCTCGACCGCGATGCGCTGGAAAAGATTCTACTGCCCTTCTACATCGATGGAATGGTGAAAGGCGTAGGTGGATGTGTGAAAGTGCGCAACTATAAGGAAACGATCTGCTCATCGCTGCAGGCTTTCGAATACCTGAAGCGAATACAGGTGGGACGTATCGTAACCAGCGAACTGGGTATCTACCACATCATTTCGGGAGCATTCGGAGCCTTCGAAAGACAGACGCTGAAGGAAGTGGGCTATTGGGACATAGGACCGGGACTGGACGGTGACCTGACACAGAAGCTCCGCAAAGCCGGATATAAAGTGAAATTTGCCGAAGATGCCATCTGTATGACCAATGTTCCTACCAAATGGTACAAGCTGTATCATCAGCGCATCAGATGGTCGCGCTCGCTCGTGAGATTCCGTCTCCGCAAGCATGCCGACATTCTGCTGCCTACCAAGAACTGGAGTATCCTTAACTGGATATCCAACATGGAGAGTGTGGTTTTCGACTGCTTCCTCAATTTCCTGTGGTTGTGGTACATCATCAAACTCGCCATCACGTTCAACACGCACATCATCGAGGTGCTGGCGCTGGGCTACTTTATCAGAGTATGCTTCTCGCAGCTTGCCTTCATCCTGGTGCTGATGGTTTCAGAAAGAAAGAAAGACGTGTGGTTTCTCTACAGATATCTGCCACTGATGTCGCCTTATACAGGTTATTTTCTGCGTATCGCCCGTCTGTCGGCTCATCTGCAAGAGCTCTTCTTCCGCCGTTCTTACAAGGATGCATGGAACCCTGAGAAGACTTCGCGCTATGCTCAGCTCGAAGGAATCTAAAAGACCCGAGTTACTTGCTGTAACGCAAACACAGCAGGGAGCTCCCAATAAAAGAAATAACATTATATAAAACATAAACATAATAGTATATGATAAACAAGTCTTTTGAGTTTAAGATTGGAGTAATAGGATTGGGGTATGTAGGTACTCCACTAGCATGCTTATTCTCAAAGAAATATGATACATGGGGGTATGATATCAAAGCTGAAAAGGTAGCCAAGTTAGCCAAAAGTACAATGACAGACAACAAAATTGTATGCAAGGCATTGGAACAGGGACTGAAACTGACCAGCAGCATTGATGACCTGAAGAAGTGTAACGTGTATATCATCGCTGTACCAACACCGGTGAACAAATCGAACAAACCAGACATCAGCTGCGTGCGCAATGCAACAGCTGAGGTTGGCAAGATCCTGAAAGAAGGTGATATCGTGGTATACGAAAGTACCGTTTACCCAGGTCTGACAGAAGAGGTTTGTGCCCCATTACTGGCATCTACATCAGGATTGAAATTGAACCAGAGTTTCTTTGTAGGCTTCTCGCCAGAGCGCATCAACCCAGGCGATACGGTTCATACCATCGAGAACATCGTAAAGGTTACCAGCGGTTCTACACCCGAAGCAGCAGCTATCATCGACAGTCTCTATGCTTCAGTACTTACCCATGGCACCTACAAGGCAAAGAGCATCAGAATAGCAGAGGCATGCAAACTGATGGAGAACTGCCAGAGAGACGTACAGATAGCCTTCTTCAACGAGATGGAAAAGATTTTCGACAAGATGAACATCAACATCGAAGACGTAACGGCGGCAGCAAGCACAAAATGGAACTTCGTGCCAGCTACTCCAGGACTCGTTGGAGGCCACTGCATCGCAGTAGACCCATACTATCTGATCAACAAGGCACAGGAGGTAGACGTAGTACCATCGCTGCTCTCTACTGCCCGCGAGGTTAACGAGCAGATGGCGGTATGGATGGCTGGAAAGATAAAGAATGCATCTGAAAGCAGAAAGTTCAAGGCTCCGGAAACCAACGTGCTGATTCTCGGCTTCTCGTTCAAGCCAGACAGCGATGACCTGAGAAATACAAAAGTAGCCGATCTCTACATCAATCTGGTAGGTGCGGGATACAAGACTACACTCTACGATCCGCTGGTAGATACAGAAGAAGTGAAGAAAGAATATAACATCAAGGTGACAAATGATCCTAAAGTTCTAGAAAAAGAGTATCAGATTGTAGTCATCGGTACCCATCACAAGGTGTTTGACAACATCGATATGAACAAGATTATCACAGATAAAGGATTTATGTGCGACATCTACGGCATTCACAAGCCAAGAAACTAGATCTTGAAGATCAGAAAGAACCTATATAATAAACCAGTGAAAGATGGAAAAGAACAAAGTGCTAATCGTCGATGATATTCCAGAAAACATTGAAACGATTTCTGAAATGATAAAGGACTTTGACATCGACGTGAAAACTGCCAATGGCGGAAAAGAAGCCA
>ERZ1026846.1790-NODE-1790-length-12735-cov-48.706940_pt1 | contig 12735 bp, 8 predicted proteins | sample MGYA00380153_ERZ1026846 | MGnify/ENA primary metagenome ERZ1026846 (study PRJEB33269, sample SAMEA4719789) | human gut metagenome | biome: human-associated habitat; feature: organic feature; material: feces | place: Cameroon | collected 2013-10 ... | reverse complement strand
AGCTCTCGCACATCTTCAGTCCGGCAATCTTGGCGATGGCATATTCCTCGTTGGTGTATTCCAGCGGAGAAGTGAGGAGCACATCCTCCTTCATTGGCTGCGGAGCATCCTTCGGATAGATGCAGGTAGAGCCCAGGAAGAGGAGCTTCTTCACACCATGAGAATAGGCGTTGCTGATGACGTTGCACTGCATCTTCATATTCTGCATGATGAAGTCGGCACGATACAATGAATTCGCCATGATACCGCCCACGAAGGCTGCAGCCAATACTACAGCATCCGGCTTCTCCTCGTCAAAGAACTTCTCCACTGCATACTGGTCGGTCAAGTCGAGTTCTTTGTGAGAACGACCCACCAGATTATGATAGCCTCTCTTCTTGAGGTTATTCCAGATAGCAGAACCCACGAGTCCGTGGTGTCCTGCTATATAAATCTTTGAATCTTTTGATAACATTGATTATTATTGTAAACTATCAATTGTTAACTATCAACAGTTAACTATTACTTAACAATACCTTTCTCGAGATATTCTACGAGGTTGCAGCGAACCTTCTCACCGGCAGCCTCGGCAGCCACCTTCGCCATATCGCTCTCTACCATGATCTTGACGAGATCCTCGAAGGAGGTGGTGTTTGGATTCCAGCCGAGCTTAGCCTTTGCCTTTGTTGGGTCACCCCAGAGATTAACCACGTCGGTAGGACGATAGAAATCAGGAGAAACCTCTACGAGAGTCTTGCCGATAAGCTCCTCAGGACCCTCAACGCAGATACCCTTCTCGTTCTCGTTCTTGCCTTCCCACTTCAGCTCGATGCCTACGTGGTGGAAAGCCAGCTGAGCAAACTCTCTTACAGAGTGCTGCACACCGGTTGCGATAACGAAATCCTCTGGCTTCTCTGCCTGGAGAATCAGCCACATGCACTCTACGTAATCCTTGGCATAACCCCAGTCGCGGAGTGAATCCAGGTTACCGAGATAAAGCTTGCTCTGCTTACCCTGCTTGATGCGTGCCGCAGCCAATGTAATCTTGCGGGTTACGAAGGTCTCGCCTCTTCTTTCTGATTCGTGATTGAAGAGAATACCAGAGCAGCAGAACATATTGTATGCCTCACGATACTCCTTGACAATCCAGAAGCCATACTGCTTGGCTACTGCGTATGGAGAATAAGGGTGGAATGGAGTATTCTCGTTCTGAGGAACCTCCTCTACCTTACCATAAAGCTCAGATGTGGAAGCCTGATACATGCGGCAGGTCTCGGTCAAACCGCATTGGCGGATTGCCTCCAGGATACGGAGCACACCTGTTGCATCTACATCGGCTGTAAACTCAGGAGAGTCGAAGCTCACCTGTACGTGGCTCTGAGCTGCGAGGTTATAAACTTCGGTTGGTTTCACCTTGTTCATCACCTGGATGATGCTCATAGAGTCGCCGAGGTCGGCATAATGAAGGTGAAAGTTTGGGGTACCCTCCAAATGTGCGATGCGCTCGCGATAATCGGTAGATGAGCGACGGATTGTTCCGTGAACATCATACCCCTTACTCAACAACAATTCGGCTAAGTAAGAGCCATCCTGACCTGTGATACCTGTAATTAAAGCTACTTTTCTTTTTTCCATTTACTTCTTTATATATGATAAATTAATAAATTCGTTGCAAAAGTACGATTTTTTTCTCAGACTATCAAACTTTCTGTCATTTATTTGCCTTTTTCTCTAACATTGAACCGTTTTGAACCTAAGATTGAAACTTTTTGAAACGAAGCTATCCCCATCTGAATCTAAGCCAGAGAGGGATGAGATTCTATTCTTGAGCCGTCTGCGTCTCCGGCCAGTTCACCAGATACAGCATTTCCGTAGCTCGCGTAAAGGCGGTATAGAGCCAGTGGATATAATCGGGATTGAGCATATCATCCGTCATGTATCCCTGATCTACATACACATGTGCCCACTGTCCGCCCTGCGCCTTGTGGCAGGTTACGGCGTATGCGAATTTCACCTGCAGGGCATTGAAGAACTGATCTTGCCGGATAGCCTTCATTCTATCTGCCTTGAGCGGAATATCCTGATAATCCTCTTCTATCTGATGGAAGAGCTGCTCCTGCTGTTCATGGGTCAGGGCAGGCGCCTCGCTCATCAATGTATCCAGCAGCACCGTAGCTTCCAGCTCATAGTTGTCGTAATCAGGAAACTGGAGCAGCAGCGTGGCAAAGCGGAAACCATAGAGGTCGATGCGGCGACGCACCTTCAACACTTTCGCCCGATCGCCATTCGCCAGAAAAGCAGGAATCTCGTTACTTTGAACTTGGAACTTTGAACTTTGAACTGTATGATTACTTTGAACTTGGTTACTTTGAACTTGGAACTTTGAACTTGGAACTTTATGATTAGCTGCATCTACTCCTGAAGCCTCTGTTCTGACTCCAGACTTCAGAATCTTCTTTCTCTCTTCCTCCATCCAGTAATAATTGTTCTTCACAATCATCAGGATATCGCCCTGCGAAAGCTCCTCTTCCCTATCCAGCACCATGTTGCGGATGCCCTGATTGAAGATGTTTGCACGCTTGTTGCTGCGGGTCACTACGATGGTATCATCCAGACCTACATGGTGATAGCTGTCGGCTAGCGCCTCTATCAGTTCGGCTCCAGGCATCGGTTTGATATCCGAATAGCCAGCGAAATGAATCTTCGGGAGTTGGGTGATGTCGTCGTGCGTAATCATCTGTCTGATCATCGTGGCATTATAGAGAATACCCGATTCCTCGCTCTGTCGAAGCACCTCGTTCAGGTCACATTCATACACCTTCAGTCCATATCCCTCCAGCATCGCCGCATGCAGGGCTGGCGATTCCTCCTCGCCAACAGGAGGCAACTGCGCCTTGTCACCTATCAGCAGCAAGCGGTCGTTACGTCCCTGATACACGAAATGCACCAGGTCATCCAACAGGCATCCGCTTCCGAAGCTCATTCCTCCCAATCCCATATTGGCAATCATAGACGCCTCATCCACCATGAAAAGCGTATCGGTATAGAGATTATCATTCAGATTAAACTGTCCCTCTACCCCCGAAAACGATTTTTCACGATAGATACGGCGATGGATGGTATAGGCAGGCGAACCGCTGTTCAGCGAGAACACCTTCGCCGCCCTACCCGTAGGTGCCAGGAGCATCACCTTCTGGTGAATCTCCTTCAGGGTCCTGACGATGGCACCCGAGAGCGTCGTCTTACCCGTACCCGCACTACCACGCAGAATCATCACGGCGTGAGGATCCCTATCGGTAAGAAACTCAGCAAACACCTCCAGGGCATGTGCCTGTTCCTGGGTTGGCGGAAAGCCAAATTGCTGCAATATCTTATATTTTAGCTCGTCTATTATCATCAATTTGTTATTTATCCTTTAATAATTAATAATTTCAACACCAAATATTTTGCATTGTCTCCGTTTTGCATTATCTTTGCAGAAGATAAGCTGCAGAAGCAGATGCAAAAGTACTAATACTTTTTGAAATGAGAATGAAATTAAGAAAAATAAACAATAATGCCATCCTGGGCGCCTGCGTCATCATCATGATGCTGCTTTGCGCTCTCAGTATCAGCCAGCCTCTCATCTTCGAGAAACAGATGGCGAGCCGCGAAGCTGAGGTAAAGGAGAAACTGATGCTCATCCGTTCTGCCGAAGAAAGATACAGGGCGAAGTACGGAGTCTATACCGGCGATTTCGATGTCCTCATCAAGGCGAAGTATCTCAAGGCAGAGGATACCCTCATCCCTTATTCCGATGGCAGGAAATTCTCGCTCGCCGCCACTACCATCATCCATAAAAGCGGAAAGCAGATTCCGCTGATGGAATGCGGAGCCACCTACGAAGACTATCTCGACGGTCTCAACGAGGAGGCGATTCAACAGGTAACAGAAAAAGCTTCCGATGCCGGCAACTTCCCTGGATTAAAGATCGGAGACATCACCAAAGACAACGACAATGCAAGTAATTGGTAAAAAAAGAACTCAGCAAGCACGCCTCACCATCCGTGTGAGCAAGAATACACTCAGCTTCTCGGTTGTAGATCGCGAAGCCGAGCACCAGTTGATATACGAACCTTACACCGTGAAAAGCGGTGTATCGATAGCTGCCAACCTGCGCCAGGCTTTCGGCGAAAGCGAACTCCTGCAGCGTGGCTATCAGAAGGTGCGTGTCTATATCGATACGCCTATCCTGCTGGTTCCTATCGAGGAATTCCACGAGGAAGACCTCACCGTGCTCTATCAGCATGCCTTCACGGGCAGCCACAGCGATGCCATTCTCTACAGGGTGCAGCCGAATCTGAATGTGGTGGCCGTTTTCCCGATCAACAAGGATCTGAAGATGGTGATAGAAGACAACTTCCAGGATGTGCGCTTCACTCCTATCATGCAGCCGATGTGGAACTATCTGCACAAGCGCAGCTTCACGGGTATCTACCACAAGCTCTATGCGTATTTCCACGACAAGAAGGTGGACATCTTCTGTTTCGAGAAAAACAGATTCAAGTTCTACAATTCCTTCCAGGCTGATCATGCCAAGGATGCACTCTACTTCATCCTCTTCGTATGGAAGCAGCTGGGATTGCAGCAGATGCAGGATGAGCTGCATGTTGCGGGCGATATTCCGGATAAGGATTGGTTCCTCTACAATGCCAAGCTCTATGTCAAGAAGACTTTTCTCCTGAATCCAAGCGCCGAATTCAATCGTGCGCCCATCACGGAAATCAAGGGAATGCCGTTCGATCTGCTGACGCTCTATCTGAGTAAGTAAAGTGCGTTGCCAAAAAGGCGCTAGCCCCCACTCAACATTCAACATTCAACATTAAACATTTAACATTAAAACAAATGAGAATCATAACAGGACAATATAAGGGTCGCCATTTCGACATACCCCGTTCGTTCAAGGCGCGACCAACTACAGATTTCGCAAAGGAGAACATCTTTAATGTTTTGCAGAATTACATCGATTTCGAGGATGCCACAGCCCTCGACCTCTTTGCCGGCACAGGCAGCATCTCGCTGGAACTGGTATCCCGTGGATGCAGCCGGGTAATCAGCGTAGAGGCCGACCGCGACCATGCCAACTTCATCCGCGAGTGTTTCAAGAAACTGGGCGAAGACAAGGATCTTCTGATTCGTGGCGATGTATTCCGCTTCTTGAGAACCTGCAAGCAGAAGTTCGATTTCATCTTTGCCGATCCGCCATACGCGCTGGAGAAGCTTCCCGAGATTCCAGACCTCGTACTCAATGGCGACCTTCTCAACGAAGAGGGCATCTTCGTTTTCGAGCATGGCAAGAACTACGATTTCTCCGACCATCCCCGATTCCTGGAGCATAGAAGTTACGGAAGCGTAAACTTCTCGATATTCAGATAAAATAAAGTGATTGTTTTAAAGCTTTTGCCCTTACAGGGCGAAAGGGGAAAACACAAGGCTACCCAGGGCGATGCCCTGGGCTAAGAGCTTCTGCCCTTTCAGGGCGTATTGGGAAAAGCAATAAAGGGCAGAAGCAAGATTACAACACCCTTTTTTTACAGCAGCGGCGAAAGCAATCTTACGATACTCTCGAACAATCTTTTCAGGAACGGGCGCCTTACGAAATACGCCACATCATCCACCAGAATACTGCTGGATTCATCCTTCAGATAAATCCGCTTGATTCTCTGCGCCATTTCCTCATCATAGAAGAAGGCATTCGCCTCGAAATTATTCTCGAAACTGCGGAAATCCACATTCGTGCTGCCCACGGTACAGAGATTGTCATCACTCACCAGCAACTTGCTGTGATTGAATCCACCCGTATAGAGATAAACCTTCACACCTGCCTCTATCGCCTCCATCAGATAAGAGCGGGAAGCCCACTCCACCATCCTGGCATCTGAATGCCTAGGCATCAGCAAGCGGATATCCACTCCCGCCAGCGCCGCCGTGCGCATCGCAAAGAGCACAGGCTCCGTAGGCAGGAAATAAGGCGTCTCCATATACACATATTTCTGTGCCTGGAGCAGAATGCGAACATATCCCTGCATGATATCAGGCCATGGAGCAATCGGACTGCTCGTTACTACCTGCACCAGACAATTATTCCTGATCTTCGAATCCACCGGCGGATAATACTTTCTGTTGGATACCAAGGTGCGATCCACAAAATACCAATCTACCAGGAAAGCACGCTGCAGGGCATACACGCCTCCGCCCTCTATCCTCAGATGCGTATCGCGCCACTTCTGCGTCCCGGTGCCCTTCACATAGCGCTTGGCGATGTTCATGCCACCGATGAATCCTACCCTGCCGTCTATCACGCATATCTTGCGGTGATTGCGGTAGTTCACCTTGCTGGTAAACGCCGGAAACCTTACCGGCATGAACGAATGCACATCAATGCCCGCTTCCCTCATGCGCTCAAAGAAGGCGTCCTTCACCTTCCAGCAGCCCACGTCATCGTATATCAGTCTGACTTCCACTCCCTGTTCCGCCTTGTCTATCAGAGCGTCAGCCACCAGATAGCCCAGCGCATCATCCTCGAAGATATAGGTATCGAGATGGACATGATGCTTCGCCTTACCTATATTATATAATAAGGATAAGATGAATTCATAACCATCGGTAAAGATATCCACCTGATTGTCCTTAAACGGGAATGCCCAGTTCTGATTGGTAAAGAGATTCATCAGCGGCTTGTTGTTGGCTGGGATATGCAGATTCTCCTGCTCGGCAAACTCCAGCATCGATCGCTTGGTCAACTGGTCCATGCTTCTATCGCTGATCAGCCGTTCCTTTCTCGTGTTCTGTCCGAAGAAGATGTAGAAGATGATTCCCACGAAAGGCATGAAAGCGAGCACAAGAATCCATGCCATCGTCTTGGCGGGCTGTCGGTTGTCCATCAAGACGGTGATGATAGCGGGAATCATGATTGCCATATAAAGCAAGAGATAAATCCAATGAATATATATCATACCTTTCTTTTTTAATCTAGTTGAATACCGAGTTGGTCTGGCTGGCAAGCAGCGAGTTCATCTTCTTCAGTTTCATAAACTCCTCCACCAGCTCCCTGTTCGAAGGATTTCTGGCAAATTCCTGCTGCACCTCTATCAGTCGCTGTGCGATATAATGTGTGCGGAAGCTCAGCAGATCCTTGAAGACAAACTGGCGCAGCTTTTCAGCGTTCAGCTGCAACTGCAGACTCGCCGTAGAAACCTCCTGTTCTCCCGTCGGCAGACTGGCAATCCTACTCACCTCCGGATCCGGATGGTTGGCAAAATAGTTTTCCGCCACGAAGTTCTCATCCTCCAGATGCTCCAGCGTTTCCTGCAAGATTCTGTTATAAAGCTCGTTATGAAATCTGAACTCATCGCCCGACATATCCAGATAGATATATTGTGCTATCGGCAGTTCTATATCGTTGCCCTCCACATCCTTCACCACGATATGCTTTTCTCCGTGGTGTATGATCAGCTTCACCAGCAGGTCTTCCACCTCCAGCAGCTTGTCCAGCGGCGTCACGCCCCTCATGGCAGCCTGTATTCCCTGCTGTGGGGCAGTAGCCTTCGGGTCTCTCAGCCCAGCTGCGCGCCGTTCAGCCTTCACCTGCTCGCTCATGCCGTTTCTCACGAAGTTGTTCAGCGCATTCACGATAATCGCCTCGTTCACGCCCAGTCGGTGGGCGCAGTCGGTGATATAAGAGGCTCGGGTAATCTGGTTCTTAATCTTCGAGATGCTCTCCACGATGCTGTTGATCGCCTGGCTTCTCTTCACCGGATCGGTCACGCCGTTCAGCGAGAGGTCGGTCTTAAACTGTATGAAGTCCTTCTGATTTTCCTCTATGTATTTTCTGAAATCGGCAGCGGTATGGCTTCGGGCAAAGCTGTCCGGGTCGTTTCCATCCGGCAGGAAGAGCACCTTCACGTTCATCTCCTCCTCCAGCAGCATGTCGGTACCTCGCAGCGCCGCATGCACGCCCGCTGCATCGCCGTCGTAAAGCAATACGATGTTGCTGGTGAATCGGTGGAGCAGTCTGATCTGATGGATGCCCAGCGCCGTACCCGAGTTGGCCACCACGTTTTCGATGCCGCACTGGTGCATGGAGATTACATCCGTATATCCCTCCACCATATACACGCAGTCTTCCTTGGCGATGGCCTTCTTTGCCTGATACAGTCCGTAGAGTTCCCGCTCCTTGTGGTAGATGATACTGTCGGGCGAGTTCACGTATTTCTGGCTCACACCCTTGGTACGGGTATCCAGCACACGTCCGCCGAAAGCCACCACCTTTCCGCTCACACTCAGCCACGGGAAGATGGCGCGCCCCGAGAATCGGTCCAGATACTTGTCCTGTCCGCTCTTGTTGCCCGCTTCCTCCTTCTCCACCTTGAAGCAGAGACCGGTATCCACCAGGTATTTCGGCTGATATCCTTTCTTCACCGCCTCGTCGAAGAGCGCCGTGCGCTGGTTCAGGGCGAATCCCAGCTGGAATTTCCGGATGATGTCGTCTCTGAATCCTCGGCTTCTGAAATACTGCATGCCGATGGCTCTACCATCCACATCATTCTGCAGGATGTCCTGGAAGTATTTTGCCGCCCATTCATTCACGATGAACATCGATTCGCGTTCGCTTTCGCGCAGCTTCTCCTCGTTGGTCATCTCGCGTTCCTGAATCTCGATATGGTATTTGTTAGCCAGCCATCTCAATGCCTCAGGATAGGTCATCTGCTCCAGCTCCATCAGGAAGTTGATGGCATTGCCACCCTTTCCGCAGGTAAAGCAGTGGCAGATGCCTCGGGTTGGCGAAACGGAGAACGACGGATGGGAATCGTTATGGAAAGGACACAAGCCGACATAGTTGATGCCGCGCTTTTTGAGCGTGACGAATTCGGACACCACCTCTTCTATCTTGGTGGAGTCCATGATACGTGCTATCGTCGGTTTGTCTATCATATTTTTCTATCTTATTTTATGATGCAAAATTAATACTTTTCTCTGAAAACACAAAACATTTAGGGAAAAAGACGTACAGAAACCGCATGGAAAGCCAAAATGAAACAAATAATAAAGGAAAGGTTACATTGGATAAAGGAAAATACGACGAATATTCCTACCTTTGCAGCCATCAAACAACAAATACATAAACATATTTTTTATATGAGACTTAACAACATCAAGAAAGTATTTTTAGCTTCCGCTGCTCTCCTCTCAGCCATGAGCATGAGTGCAGCAGAGAGATTCGTCAGTTTCAAGCAGGGCGATCTGCTCATCAACGGTAATGACAAGGTAGAAATCTATATGGACGCCAACGACTGCCGTGGCGTGAGCTATGCTGCCAATGCACTGGTCAGGGACATCAGCAAGGTGAGCGGCTCCCAAGCCACCATCACCTCCAACCGGAAGGCAACCATCCTCGTGGGAACCATCGGACATTCTGCTGCCATCGACCAGCTCATCAAACAGAAACGCATCAACGGGAATCTGCTCAAGGGCAAGCGCGAGAAATTCATCATCACTGTGGTGGATAAGCAGCTTGTCATCGCCGGCAGCGACCGTCGAGGAACCATCTATGGCATCTACGAACTCTCCCAGCAGATGGGCGTATCGCCTTGGTATGACTGGGCAGACGTGCCTGTGGAGCACCACGACTCCATCTTCGTAAACAAGGGAATCTATACCGATGGCGAACCAGCCGTACGCTATCGTGGCATCTTCCTCAACGATGAGGCGCCTTGCCTCACCTCGTGGGTGAAGAATACCTACGGCACCGAGTATGGCGACCACCGCTTCTACCAGCGCGTCTTCGAACTGGTGCTGCGTCTCAGGGGCAACATGATGTGGCCAGCCATGTGGGGCTGGGCTTTCTATGCCGACGATGCGGAGAACGAAAAGACGGCAGATGAAATGGGCGTAGTGATGAGTACTTCCCATCATGAGCCGATGGCCCGCAACCACCAGGAATACGCCCGCAACCGAAAGGGATGGGGACCTTGGAACTATCAGAAGAACAAGGCTAACCTGCAGAAATTCTTCCGTGAAGGCATCGAACGCATGAAGGGTACCGAACAGATTGTAACCATCGGCATGCGTGGCGACGGCGACGAGGCGATGAGCGACGAGGCTGATACCCGACTGATGACCAACATCATCAACGACCAGCGCAAGATTATCGCTGATGTAACGGGAAAGAAGGCTAGCGAAACACCGCAGGTATGGGCACTATATAAAGAGGTGCAGGATTACTACGACAAGGGCATGAAGGTGCCTGATGACGTAACCCTGCTGCTCTGCGATGACAACTGGGGCAACGTGCGCCGTGTGCCGAATGCCCAGGAACGAAAGCACAAGGGCGGATGGGGACTCTACTACCACGTAGATTACGTGGGTGCTCCAAGAAACTCGAAGATGCTCAATGTTACCCCCGTGCAGAACCCATGGGAGCAGTTGACACTTGCCTATGAGAACGGCATCGACCGACTCTGGATTCTCAACGTGGGCGACCTCAAGCCGATGGAATACCCTATCAGCCAGTTTATGGACATGGCTTGGAATCCCCGCAAATACGATGTAAACAGCATCACCCGTCATACCCGTGACTGGTGCGCACAGCAGTTCGGAGAATCGCAGGCTGACGAAGCGGCACGCATCCTGAACCTCATCTGCAAGTACAATGGTCGCTGCACCCCAGAGATGCTCAACAAGAACACCTATAATTTGGAGAACGGCGAATGGCAGGAAGTGGTGAACCAGTATCTGAAGATAGAAGCCGATGCCTTGCGCCAGTACAACAGTCTGCCTGCAGCCTATCACGATTCCTACCGTCAGATCATCCTCTTCCCTATCGAGTTGATGAGCAATCTGCACCAGATGTACTTTGCCCAGGCTCAGAACCATGCTCTCTACAAGCAGAACAATCCGAAGGCGAACATCTGGGCTGATGAATGCGAACGCTTCTTCAAGCGCGATTCCCTCATCTGCCACAATTACAACCACAAGATGTCGGGTGGCAAGTGGAACGGAATGATGACCCAGAAGCATATCGGCTACAAGAGTTGGAATGATGATTTTGAGAAGGATAACTGTCCGGAGCTTTTCCGGGTAACCTCCAAGGATGGAGTGATTATCAGCGAAAACAACGGCGTGGTAGAAATCGAAGCACCTTACTACAGCAGCAAGACGGATGCAGCCGAGGCAAAATGGACAGAGATTCCATTCATGGGCAAAAGCGTATCGGCAATGACTCTGATGCCTTATACCAAGAGTGTAAAGGGAGCCAGCATCACTTACAAGTTTAAGATGCAAGTTAGCAAGACTTCAGTTGGCAAAACTTCGGATGACAAGGCATTTAATAGCAATGTTTCCAATGGCAAGCAGAAGGTTCGCATTCATGTGATTACCAAATCAACCTTGGATTATCTCAACAAGGGCGGCTTAACCTATGGTGTAAGCTTAGATGACGCTTCTCCTGTAGAGGTTAACTTCAACAAAGATTTGAACGAGAAGCCGGAGAACATCTACAATATCTATTATCCAACGATAGCCACTCGCATCGTGGATCAAGTGATAGAGTTGGAACTGCCGGCTACTGCCGATGGCATCCACACCCTCACCCTCACTCCTAACGACCCAGCCATCGTCTTCGAGAAAATCGTGATTGATGGAAGAGGAGGGAAAAAGAGTGTCAAGGTGATTTAGACTGGCTGCATACAAACCTGCCAGTTTACATACGTTGAATAACTATTTATCCGGAATTTACAGTGATGTAAGATCAGAAATCCCCAGCCTGTTTTCTCAAGCAGGCTGAGGATTAGACTCTCCTATCAGATAAACATTTTTATACAGAACTTTCGCATGTGGGGAAGTTAAGGGAAGTAAGAGGTTACATGATTCTCATCAGAACGTTACATTAATGATTTTCCCCCGATTGCCTTCCCTTGCGCTTTGCAATTTTTCCCAAAGCATTGATGGATTCAAGATAAGCCTCCTCTACTGGAGTCAATGTCTTGACCTGATATTTTCGATATTCAGATAGGGCTTTGTCCATGGCTTCTTCATGACTAATACTTCCCGATCCCTTCAACAAAGGTCGCCCTGTGGATTGCAGGATAGTATCAAGTTGTTTCACATAATCCATCATATAGACTGGACGATGCTCCATTGCCATAATCTCGGCAAAGTCAAAATAACCGGAAACAAGATTGTTGAGTATCTTCAGCTCATTTTCTTTCAGATAGTTCTTGGCTATTTTGATGTCTTTGATAGCTGGTAACTCGCCCTCAAATGTCGTCAAGCCCATAAATGGTCTGTCGGCATCCGCACGCTCATAGATAACTTCTGCAGCTGTATGCCCATGAGCAGCATAGTGCAACTTATTTTGCACGATTTTAAAGAAGAGCTTTGAGGCATCAGTTCGAGGGTCATAGTCAACACTTGTGGCATAGATGTCCAGAACTTGTCGATAGAGCACCTTTTCTGACGAACGAATATCACGAATACGGTCGAGCAACTCTTTCCAATAGTTGCCACCCCCAAGATTTTTGAGTCGTTCATCGTCCATCGTAAACCCTTTTACGATATACTCGTTCAGTCGCTCTGTAGCCCATTGACGGAAACGCGTGCCTTGAATGGATTTTACACGATAACCCACAGAGATGATAACATCAAGGTTATAGAACTTCACATCTTTGCTTTGGGTTTTTCCTGCCATAGCACCATGCTGAGTGGTTATTCGGAATT
>ERZ1026846.1789-NODE-1789-length-12749-cov-8.201591_pt1 | contig 12749 bp, 7 predicted proteins | sample MGYA00380153_ERZ1026846 | MGnify/ENA primary metagenome ERZ1026846 (study PRJEB33269, sample SAMEA4719789) | human gut metagenome | biome: human-associated habitat; feature: organic feature; material: feces | place: Cameroon | collected 2013-10 ... | reverse complement strand
CAATACCAGGCATAACGTGCGCAAAACCAGGTTCTATGTTCTTCATCCATGTTACCAGTAACGGCCAGAATATCGACCGGGCGACCTTCTGCGTGCATTCTGGCAAAACTACGCGCCAGGAAATCGAAATTATTTAAAGAATTAAGACTATGATCCATAAGCACATCCTCCGGTTATCGCATACCTTTTAAGGCCATATGCTTTTTCTGATTTCAGTATTCCCCAATCAGTGTAGTGCCTTTAAACATAACGTGCGTAAATATATTGTCCCCGATCACACTTTTTAGTGAAAAAATAAAAAACCATATTAAAAGACTTTCTCTTCCAGAACTTATCTAACATGTGTTATTATTAACAAAGATAAATGTAAGCAAGGAAACTATCCCAAAGTAAATATTGCGTCACTAAATGGACATTGGAGTGACATATGATTTTATTCGCCGACTATAACACCCCTTATCTTTTCGCTATTTCCTTTGTACTGTTGATCGGCCTTTTAGAAATTTTTGCGCTTATCTGCGGTCACATGCTCTCCGGTGCTCTTGATGCACATCTTGACCATTATGATTCCATAACCACAGGTCATATTAGCCAGGCACTTCATTATCTCAATATCGGAAGATTGCCAGCTCTCGTCGTTCTCTGCTTGCTGGCTGGTTTTTTTGGTCTTATTGGCATCCTGTTGCAGCATGCCTGCATCATGGTCTGGCAATCACCACTGTCGAACCTGTTCGTGGTTCCTGTCAGTTTACTGTTTACGATTATTGCGGTGCATTATACCGGTAAAATAGTTGCGCCCTGGATTCCACGCGATCATAGCTCAGCTATTACAGAAGAAGAATATATTGGTAGCATGGCGTTAATTACCGGTCATCAAGCCACTTCAGGTAATCCCTGCGAAGGAAAACTCACCGATCAATTTGGCCAAATACATTATTTACTACTGGAGCCTGAAGAAGGAAAAATTTTCACTAAAGGAGACAAAGTGTTAATTATTTGCCGACTTTCTGCAACGCGATATTTGGCGGAAAACAATCCCTGGCCCCAAATATTGTAATTTATTAATCAAAAGGAAATTTAATAATGGATGATATTGTTAATTCTGTGCCCTCCTGGATGTTTACCGCAATTATTGCCGTATGCATTCTGTTTATTATTGGAATTATTTTCGCCAGGCTCTATCGTCGCGCTTCGGCAGAGCAAGCTTTTGTTCGTACTGGTTTAGGTGGGCAAAAAGTGGTAATGAGCGGTGGCGCAATCGTGATGCCGATCTTTCATGAAATAATCCCCATCAATATGAATACCCTGAAGTTGGAAGTCAGCCGCTCAACCATTGATAGCCTGATTACGAAAGATCGTATGCGCGTCGATGTAGTAGTCGCTTTCTTTGTGCGGGTAAAACCTTCAGTAGAAGGTATTGCCACCGCCGCCCAGACGCTGGGGCAACGCACCCTGTCGCCTGAAGACTTACGTATGTTGGTTGAAGATAAATTTGTCGATGCCCTCCGTGCAACAGCTGCACAAATGACCATGCATGAGTTACAGGATACCCGCGAGAACTTCGTGCAGGGCGTACAAAATACCGTAGCTGAAGATCTGTCGAAAAACGGCCTGGAACTGGAAAGCGTTTCACTTACCAACTTTAACCAGACGTCGAAAGAACATTTCAATCCTAACAACGCCTTTGACGCCGAAGGTTTAACCAAGCTGACGCAGGAGACGGAGCGCCGTCGTCGCGAACGTAACGAAGTTGAACAGGATGTAGAAGTTGCGGTGCGTGAGAAAAACCGTGATGCACTTTCGCGGAAGCTGGAGATTGAACAGCAAGAAGCGTTTATGACGCTTGAGCAGGAGCAGCAGGTTAAAACCCGTACCGCTGAGCAGAATGCGAAAATTGCGGCTTTTGAGGCCGAGCGTCGTCGGGAAGCAGAGCAGACGCGAATTCTGGCTGAACGACAGATTCAGGAAACAGAAATCGACCGCGAACAGGCCGTCCGCTCAAGAAAAGTTGAAGCTGAACGTGAAGTTCGCATTAAAGAGATCGAACAGCAGCAGGTCACCGAAATCGCTAACCAGACGAAATCGATCGCTATTGCCGCCAAATCGGAACAGCAGTCACAAGCGGAAGCGCGTGCCAACCTTGCACTTGCAGAAGCGGTAAGCGCCCAGCAAAACGTAGAAACAACTCGCCAGACCGCAGAAGCCGATCGTGCTAAACAAGTTGCCCTAATCGCTGCCGCGCAGGATGCAGAAACCAAAGCGGTTGAACTGACCGTGCGGGCGAAAGCAGAGAAAGAAGCCGCAGAGATGCAGGCGGCGGCAATCGTTGAGTTAGCCGAAGCTACGCGTAAAAAGGGTCTGGCGGAAGCAGAAGCGCAACGTGCGCTGAACGACGCTATCAACGTACTTTCTGATGAACAAACCAGCCTTAAATTCAAACTGGCGCTATTACAGTCGTTACCTGCAGTAATAGAGAAATCCGTTGAGCCGATGAAGTCTATCGACGGCATCAAGATTATTCAGGTCGATGGATTAAACCGAGGTGGTGCTGCGGGGAATGCGGCATCAGGCAGCGTTAGTGGCGGAAACCTGGCAGAACAGGCATTATCAGCCGCACTCTCTTACCGCACACAGGCACCACTGATTGACTCCTTGCTCAATGAAATTGGCGTTTCAGGCGGCTCACTGGCTGCATTGACTTCACCCTTAACCTCAACAACTCCCGTCGCAGAAAACGTAGAATAAATTTTCAACTATGAACATCCCTGGCCCAAAAAGCCGGGGATTCTTTATATCTGCGTTCCGATAAAAAGTGCAAATGATCGGGCTGTTGCAGCATTTTGCGTGACCGCTCGGGGAAGGCAAAACTGCCTCTGGGTAAGCATTGCGCGGGGTCCGGCGTTCATCAACAATCGGGAAGTCAGCAAGGGGCTGAAACGGGAAAGCCCCTCCCGAAGAAGGGGCCTTGTATAAGGAAAGGGTTATGATGAAGCTCATCATCATACTGATTGTGTTGTTACTGATAAGTTTCCACGCTTACTAACAGCCAATCAGAGGGGGGAGAAATCCTCCCTCACCCTTGTTCCTTTACTTTAGGTTGAAAAAAAATCAGCGTCAAGAAGGTTTCATTAACACATATTCCTGGCCCAAAAAACCGGGGATTTTTTATATCTGCGTTCCGCAAAAAACTGCAAATGCTCAGGTCGTTGCAGCCTTTTGCGTGACCACTCGGGGAAGGCAAAACTGCCTCTGGGAAAGCGTTGCGCGGGGTCTGGCGCTCATCAACAATCGGGGAGTCAGCAAGGGGCTGAAACGGGAAAGCCCCTCCCGAAGAAGGGGCCTTATAGAAGGAAAGGGTTATGATGAAGTTCGTCATCATACTGATTGTGTTGTTACTAGTAAGTTTCCAGGCTTATTAACAACCAATTCAGAGGGGGGAGAAATCCTCCCTTACCCTTGTTCCTTTACTCTAGGTTGAAAAAACAACAGCGTCAATAGGCCTGCCAGGTTCGAGGCGAGATCTGTGAACCGCTTTCCGGTTAGCCTTTTTTATCCTGTTGGATCTTCTTGATGATGTTGGTCGTCGAGCAACCGTCTTCAAAGTTGAGCACCAGCACTTCGCCGCCGTTGGCCCAGACTTCTTTACTCCCGGCAATCTCTTCTGGTTTATAGTCGCCACCTTTCACCAGCAGGTCTGGCAGGATCCCGGCAATTAAGCGCTGCGGCGTGTCTTCTTCAAACGACACCACCCAGTCGACCGCTTCCAGTGCGCCCAGCACAATCATACGCTGTTCGAGCGGGTTAACGGGGCGGGAATCCCCTTTCAGCCGTTTGGTGGAGGCATCGCTGTTCACAGCGACAATCAGGCGGTCACCCAGTTTGCGGGCATTTGCCAGATAGGAGACGTGCCCGGCGTGCAGGATGTCGAAGACGCCGTTGGTCATCACCACTTTTTCACCGCGTTTACGCGCCGCCGCTACAGCAAGCTTCAGTTCCTCTTCGGTCATCACACCAAAGCCGGTATCTGCACGTCCACGTACTGCATTTTCCAGCTCGATCGGCGAAACCGTGGATGTCCCCAGTTTGCCGACCACCACGCCTGCCGCCGCATTGGCAAAGAAGCAGGCTTCTTCCAGCGAATTACCCGCAGCCAGCGTTGCCGCCAGGACGCCAATCACCGTGTCGCCCGCACCGGTAACGTCATATACTTCCTGCGCCTGAGTTGGCATATGCAGCGGTGCTTTACCCGGTTGCAGCAGCGACATACCCTGTTCGGAACGGGTCACTAACAGAGCCGAGAGTTCGTAATCGGCAATCAGTTTCATGCCGCGCTCAACAATCTCTTCTTCGGTCTTACATTTACCGACAACAGCTTCAAATTCCGAGAGATTCGGCGTTAACAGCGTAGCGCCGCGGTAGCGCTCAAAATCGGTACCTTTTGGATCAATCAGCACCGGAACACCCGCTTTACGCGCCAGTTGGATCATCTGCTGTACGCTTGCCAGCGCACCTTTGGCGTAGTCAGAAAGCACCAGCGCGCCAATCGAACTCAGTGCCTGATTAATCCGCTCGTGCAGCGGCTGCGGATCAACCCCTTCGAAACCTTCTTCGAAATCCAGACGGATCAGCTGTTGGTTGCGGGAAAGTACCCGTAATTTGGTGATGGTCGGATGCGTCGGTACAGAAACGAAGTCGCATTTGACGTTGACGTCGGCCAGAGATTTACTCAGCGCGCGCGCCGCATCGTCAATGCCCGTCAACCCGACCAGGCGTGCATTAGCACCGAGAGAAGCGATATTCATCGCCACGTTAGCCGCGCCGCCCGGACGTTCTTCGATGGTATTTACTTTAACCACGGGCACCGGCGCTTCCGGCGAGATACGGCTGGTGGGACCGTACCAGTAACGATCCAGCATCACATCACCAACCACCATCACTCCTGCACGTTCAAACTCTGGCAGCGTTACTTTCATTCCTGTCTCCTGAGAGATTCAAAATTTGCGCGCGATAATACCATACTTCATTCTTCCACCAGCCACTTCTGCCAGCTTGCCCGCACCAGTTCACGCTCTGCGGTGAAGCAATCCTCCGACACATGGCCCGGCAATTCCTGTAATGCCAGATGATGAAGTTCATCGCGCAGCGTCGTGTAAGCACGGGTCAGCGCCATCGCTTCCTGCTCTTCCATAATGTCGTTTTGCGCCAGTAGTTCCAGAATGCGCACGTTGTCTGACCAGCGCGTTAACTTCGGTTTTTCATGAGCGTAGCGCAACACCAGATATTGAGTAATAAATTCGATATCGGTAATTCCGCCTTCATCGGCTTTGATATCAAAGCGATCGCGATGTTTATTGCCGAGATGGGCACGCATTTTCTCGCGCATTTCCCGCACTTCTGTTTGCAGGGTTTTGCCTTCGCGCGGCAGCGTCATAATCTCGCGACGCACCGCGTCAAAGTGCGCGGTGAGCTGCGGATCGCCGTACACTACACGCGCACGCACCAGCGCCTGATGTTCCCACGTCCAGGCCTCGTTTTTCTGATAATCGGCAAACGCTTCTGCGGAGGTAACCAGCATTCCCGCCGCCCCGGACGGACGCAGTCTAGCATCCACTTCATACAAAATGCCGGAAGAGGTTCGCGTACTGAACAGATGCATAATGCGTTGCGCCAGACGCAGATAAAACTGTCGCCCGTCGATTTCCCGCTCGCCGTCAGTCATCGCATCCATTGGGCAATCATGGAGGAAGATCAGGTCAAGATCGGAACTGTAGCCTAACTCCCAGCCGCCCAGCTTGCCGTAGCCGACCACCGCAAAACCACGCCCTTCGCGTTCGTTCAGGTGATTTGGCTTACCGTAGCGGGCAACCATTTGAACCCACGCCTGCTGAACGACGGCATCTATCATAGCCTCCGCCAGCCAGGTTAAGTGATCGCTCACTTTCATTACCGGTAGCGTACCGGCGATATCCGCTGCCGCAATACGTAACAGTTGCGCCTGTTTGAACTGACGCAGCGCCTCAAGCTGTTGTTCTTCGTCATCTTCCGGCACACGCAGCAAATACTGGCGCAGTTCATCACGGTAGGCATCCGTCGCCGTCGGTTGGTAGAGAGTGTTTGGATCGAGCAGTTCGTCCAGCAATAATGGATAACGCGCCAGTTGGCTGGCAATCATCGGCGATGCGGCACACAGAGAAATCAAATGCTTAAGCGCCGCGGGGAATTCACTGAGCAATTCTAAATAGGTGGTGCGGGTAACAATCCCCACCAGCAAGGCGGTAATGCGCGACAGCGTGACAACAGCGTCTTCACGCGCACAGACATCACTTAGCAGATGCGGCATCAGATGGTCGAGCACCTGACGCCCGCGCGGCCCGATGGTACGCTTATCCAGCTCTTTGCGGAAATCAGCAATCAGCGTCAGCACCTGTTTGCGATCATCTTCGCTAAGATGCGCCAGCACTGGCGTAGTGTCATCTTCCTGCAACGCATCCTGCCACAGCTCACGCCACTGTTCCGACAGCGACTCTTCCTGTGTTTCGCTTTCGTCGTCGCCAATCAATTCATTAAACACCCGGCGCACATTGGTTATATGTCCGGTCAGCGCCCCGGTCAGTTGCTGCCAGTCAGCAAAGTCCATCGCCCACGCCAGCCGCGCACGGTTAAGCTCATCAGAAGGAAGCGTCTGGGTTTGTTCGTCGTTAATGCTTTGCAGCAGGTTTTCCAGACGCCGCAGGAACAGATACGCCACTCGCAATTGTTCAGCATCGTTTTCAGAAAGCAGATGCAGCTCGGCAATAGCGCTGAGCGTTGGTAGTAAAGAGCGCGATTGCAGCGACGGCTCGCGCCCGCCGCGAATAAGCTGGAATACCTGGACGATAAATTCAATTTCACGAATGCCACCCGCGCCAAGTTTGATGTTGTCGGTCAAACCGCGCCGACGCACTTCACGGGCAATCATCCCTTTCATGTTGCGCAGCGACTGAATCACGCTGAAATCGATGTAACGACGGAAAACAAACGGGCGCAGCATCGCACGCAACTCGTTAGCATAGACGCCTTCGCTATCGCCCATAATCCGCGCCTTGACCATCGCGTAACGCTCCCAGTCGCGCCCCTGCTCCTGGTAATAATCTTCCAGTGCCGCAAAGCTCAGCACCAGCGGGCCACTTTCGCCAAACGGACGCAGTCGCATATCCACGCGATAGACGAAGCCATCCTGCGTTGGTTGATCCAGCACTTTAATCAGCCGCTGCCCCATGCGGGTAAAAAACTGGGCGTTATCCAGTTCCCGGCGTCCGCCCTGCGTACAACCATGTTCCGGCCAGGCAAAAATCAGATCGATATCTGATGAGAAATTCAGCTCCCCACCGCCCAGCTTACCCATGCCTAAAATCAGCAGCGGTTGCACTTCGCCCTGCGCATTGCACGGCGTTCCCCATTCGCGGCAGCAGGCGTCATACAGCCAGTCACGCGCCGCAACAATCAGCGTCTCCGCCAGATGGCTGAGCTGCTGCAAAATGCTCTCTTCAGTAACCAGTGCCAGCGTTTGCGCCCAGGCGATGCGCACCATAATGCGCCGCCGGAATAGCCGCAGCTCGCGCATTAACCCAGCTTCGTCACTCACATTACTGAGCGCCTCCTGCAACCATGCTGCGTAATGCTGCCATTCGTCGGCCTGCGGCGGCTGGCTTTCCAGTTCCGTCAGCCACTCTGGATGCGCAATCACGCTGTCCTGCACAAAATCACTAAAAGTAAGTACTGACTTCGCCTGTGCGCTAAGTGATTCCTCGGCTAAAGGCTCTGGCAGCCGCTCAACAACGGTCTGCCAGTACTGCTGTAACGGTGAAGAGAGCGGCTTCATAAGCGATTTTATCCTTGCCTGATTAACGTTTTCCGCTGTGCAACCAGAACGGTTCCTGATTGTTTGCCTCATTACGGAAATGTTCAATTTCAATGCGTTGACAGGTCGCAATAGCGTGACGCAGCCCCTGCCAGTTCTCCAGCCAGGCTTGCGCCACGACAGGATCGTAGTAACCCGCCAGCAACAATATCGAATCAATATCACGCGTCAGGCGTGGCAACTGGTCATGGTAGCGATCGCCCAACGGCTGGCAGAAAACGCTTTTCAGTTCAGCAGCATGGCGGGAAAGATGGATATCGGCAAAGCGTTTGAAGGAATCGCTCATTTTACTCTGCGCTTTGGCATCTAAAAACGGCTGCCAGGCTTTGCTTACCAGCCATTCGGTCAACGCCAGCTTCGCCATTGCCGTTTCGGTAGAGTAGACCGCCGTTACGGCAGAAACCGCAGAAGCAATGGTCGCTTCGCATTGGGTCAGCAAATCACGTAAGTGAGTGCTCGCTTTACGCGGCACAATACCACCGAACAGCATCAGCGTATGACGGACCAGGCCAATGGCTGCCAGCACCTGCTCTTTCGCCGCATCATTGCCGCGTCCCCATAGTTCTTCATGATACTGCCATTGCGCTAACGCCAGCTCGAGCGCCGCTTCCAGCCCCTGCTCGACATCAGCTTTTGCCGCAACATGTAAAATGGTGGTCGGTTTGATTTCACGCGCGGGATTGCCCTGCGCCAGATGATAGCCACGCGCCGCTTTGCTCAGGCTGCCCTGGCGTAATCCGGTTTGCGATACCAGTTGGTTCGCCAGTTTCAGCACCGCGCGCGTGTCGCCGCTAAGCAGTTCCAGTTCCAGCTCGCAGATAGGTTCAGCAAATTCACCCGCTTTCACTTCCCCCTGGTCGAGGGCGATTTCAATTTGGCTACCATCAACCTCTACCAGCCACTTTTCGCGATAAAAATCGGTGCTGAACAGCGGTTGTACGCGGGAAGCGAGATCGGCAGGCAATTCGCCGTTCGGCCAGACTTCCGTCGGTAACTGCGCCAGGTCGAGCGTCGGTTCACTCAACGCCACGTTATATTCCGGGCGCTGGTGTAAGCCGCCTGTCACTCTTCCTGCAACTTTCATGGTCATCTCATAGCGACCGTTTTCGCCACGAATACGCAAGCCCATGTCGTGCCCACGCAGCCAGTTATCCGGCGTTTCGTAGTAAATATTCAACAACTGCACGGGGTCATGGTGCTCGCCGCCCAGCGTATTGAGATGGTCACGCAACGCCTCAACGGCACTGTGATTAACAATAAACTTTAATTCGATTTCCTGAGCCATGGCCTTTACTTATCGGTTATGTCACATAAGTGACGATGAACGGCGAACTTAATGCGATCTTTTTTGTCAGTAGATAGTATTTTGCGCCAAATTGCCATGCAACGGGCAATTTGACGGGCGTAAAAGTTTGAAGCAGTGGCAAGACCTGACACAGAGGATTCCGATTGATGTCGAATGCTTTGCGTAGCGACACTGATGCCACTACTATCGTTCCACTTTCCATGACAATAACGACAGCCTGATGCCAAAATTACGCCTGATCGGATTAACTTTACTCGCACTTAGCGCCACTGCCGTCTCACACGCTGAAGAAACGCGCTATGTTTCTGATGAACTGAATACCTGGGTCCGTAGCGGTCCGGGAGATCATTATCGCCTCGTGGGCACGGTTAACGCCGGCGAGGAAGTGACCTTATTACAAACTGACGCCAACACCAATTATGCCCAGGTGAAAGACAGCTCTGGCCGTACCGCCTGGATCCCGTTGAAACAACTTAGCACTGAGCCAAGCCTGCGCTCCCGTGTGCCAGATCTGGAAAATCAGGTCAAAACCCTGACCGATAAACTCACCAATATCGATAACACCTGGAATCAGCGCACCGCAGAAATGCAGCAAAAAGTGGCGCAGAGCGACAGCGTGATCAACGGGTTAAAAGAAGAAAATCAGAAACTGAAAAACGAGCTGATTGTCGCGCAGAAAAAGGTCGATGCCGCCAGCGTACAGCTGGATGACAAACAGCGCACCATCATCATGCAATGGTTTATGTATGGCGGCGGCGTGCTGGGGCTTGGCTTGCTGCTCGGTCTGGTACTGCCGCACCTGATCCCAAGCCGCAAACGTAAAGATCGCTGGATGAACTAAATCGCCTTCTTCGTTGCACTGTCTTATTATTAGGAATTGTGTATTTGACGAAGGGATGATGGCGTGAAGATTTATCTGGTCGGTGGTGCTGTTCGGGATGCATTGTTAGGGCTACCGGTCAAAGACAGAGATTGGGTGGTGGTCGGCAGTACGCCACAGGAGATGCTCGACGCGGGCTACCAGCAGGTAGGCCGCGATTTTCCTGTGTTTCTGCATCCGCAAACGCATGAAGAGTATGCGCTGGCACGTACCGAACGGAAATCCGGTTCCGGTTACACCGGTTTTACCTGCTATGCCGCACCGGATGTCACGCTGGAAGATGATCTTAAGCGTCGCGATCTGACCATTAATGCGCTGGCCCAGGACGATAACGGCGAGATTATCGACCCGTACAACGGTCTGGGCGATCTGCAAAATCGTCTGTTGCGCCATGTTTCCCCCGCTTTTGGCGAAGATCCGTTACGCGTATTGCGCGTGGCGCGTTTTGCTGCGCGTTATGCCCACCTCGGTTTTCGTATTGCCGATGAAACTCTGGCGCTGATGCGCGAGATGACCCATGCGGGTGAACTGGAACACCTGACGCCTGAACGGGTATGGAAAGAGACGGAAAGCGCCCTCACCACCCGCAATCCACAAGTGTTCTTCCAGGTACTGCGCGATTGCGGCGCACTGCACGTTTTATTCCCGGAGATTGACGCCCTGTTCGGCGTTCCGGCCCCCGCCAAATGGCATCCGGAAATCGACACCGGGATTCATACCTTAATGACGCTCTCCATGGCGGCGATGCTAAGTCCGCAGGTCGATGTCCGTTTCGCGACGTTATGCCACGATCTCGGTAAAGGACTGACGCCACCAGAACTTTGGCCGCGTCATCATGGTCATGGCCCGGCGGGTGTTAAGTTAGTGGAACAACTCTGTCAGCGTCTGCGCGTGCCAAATGAAATTCGCGATTTAGCCAGACTGGTGGCTGAGTTTCACGATCTCATCCACACCTTCCCAATGCTGAACCCAAAAACCATCGTCAAATTGTTTGATTCCATTGACGCCTGGCGTAAACCGCAGCGTGTCGAGCAACTGGCGCTGACCAGCGAGGCTGACGTGCGCGGCAGAACCGGTTTTGAATCGGCGGACTACCCGCAAGGCCGCTGGTTGCGCGAAGCCTGGGAAGTGGCACAGTCAGTACCAACAAAAGCCGTCGTTGAAGCGGGATTTAAAGGTGTGGAGATTCGCGAGGAGCTGACCCGACGGCGGATTGCGGCGGTAGCCAGCTGGAAGGAACAACGTTGCCCAAAGCCTGACTGAGTATAAAACTAAACGTTAACACGAACCATCCCCTCGCCCCTTCGGGGAGAGGGTTAGGGTGAGGGGAACAGACCAGCACCGGTGCGAACAATCACCCCCACCCCGGCCCTCTCCCTACAGAGCGAGGGAGAAAACCCGGCCTGCTCCCGAACCTTTTCTCAATCAAAAGAACACGACATACACCGCAGCCGCCACAATAAAGCGATAAATGGCGAACGGGATAAACGAAATGCGCTTAATCAATTGCAGGAAGGTTTTAATCGCTATCAGCGCCACCACAAAAGCGGTGATAAACCCAACGGCAAACATCGGGATATCGCCGGTTGTCAGGAAGCCCCAGCTTTTGTAGAGATCGAGCGCCGTTGCGCCCATCATCATCGGCACCGCCAGCAGGAACGAAAACTCGGAAGCAGCGTAACGGCTCACCCCCATCAGCATCCCACCTGAAATGGTCGCCCCGGAACGGGAGAAACCCGGCCACAGCGCCAGACACTGGAAACAGCCAATCATAAACGCCTGACGATAGGTCATATCATCAAGACCCGGCGCACGCGGCTCTTTCGGCTTCAGGCATTCAGCGGCAATCAGCAACAGACCGCCAACGACCAGTGCATACATCACATTTATCGGGTTAAACAATGATTTAATCGTGTCGTGGAACAACAGCCCCAGTACCACCGCCGGAATCATCCCCAGCAAAATGTGGATCAGCGTTAAACGGCCTTTGCTTTCTCCTTCGTGCTGCAACGGGCGGCCAAAGTGGATGCCAATCAGGCCAAACAGACGCCGCCAGAACATCACTACTACCGCCAGAATTGATCCTAACTGGATCACGACTTCAAAGGTTTTCGCCGTGTCGCCCTCAAATCCCAACAAGTGACCGACAATAATCATATGGCCCGTGCTGGATACCGGCAGAAATTCTGTCAATCCTTCGACCACACCCAATATTGCCGCTATCAGCAGCGAGTGCATATCGCTCATCAATAAACCCCTAAATTATAAAAATGTAACGCTTGTCCAAACTCTGCAGTATGACCAGGTTATAACCGTTTGGTTTAACAGCTGTAAAATTAATTATTTTCTTTCAGATTATTGCCACGCTCAATGATGACGCCAACATTCGCCGCCCGCGCCACTGCGCCTGGCTTGCTGAGTTTGATACGCACCCACGGCGAGTTGAAGCGTGCTAACAGCAGCTCCGCCACCTCTTCCGCCACACGTTCCACCAGCGCAAAACGCGCCCCCTCGACGTGGCTGACTACCGTTTCTGCAATGTCAGCGTAACTGAGGCAATCCGCCACATTATCACTTTTCGCCGCTTTACGGTTATCCCACGCCATTTCGATATCGAACACTAACTTCTGTTCGATGGTCTGTTCCCAGTCGTAAACACCAAT
>ERZ1026846.1788-NODE-1788-length-12752-cov-5.305033_pt1 | contig 12752 bp, 8 predicted proteins | sample MGYA00380153_ERZ1026846 | MGnify/ENA primary metagenome ERZ1026846 (study PRJEB33269, sample SAMEA4719789) | human gut metagenome | biome: human-associated habitat; feature: organic feature; material: feces | place: Cameroon | collected 2013-10 ... | reverse complement strand
GACAACTTCAAACGGTTCATCGACAGTCATATATTCACAAACGAACCGATCCCTTATGCTGAATCGGACAAGATCTCGTTCACCCGTTACGCCCAGAACGTCTTGAGCATCACCGTTCTGGAGGCTTCCAAGCAAGGCGTTACCGAGGCGAACTCCCTGCATCTTCTTCTGGCCCTTTGCCGCACGACCGAGAATTATGGCCAGGCCTATCTGCGGCAGCACGGAGTGGATTACGGTCGTCTGTTGTCGTATATGCGTGACGAGGGGATGCTGGGTAAGGATCCGGAGCAAGAGGATGACAAAAGTGAGGATGACCAGCAGGAGACCAATCAGGAATCCAAACCGGAGAAGAGCGTGATCGAGGACTTTGGCTTTGACCTCACGAAGGCCGCCGCCGAAGGAAAACTGGACCCCGTTGTCGGCAGGGAGACCGAGATTGCCCGTGTCATAGAGATCCTTGGGCGGCGCAAGAAGAACAACCCGATGCTTATCGGCGAGCCCGGAGTAGGAAAGTCCGCGATAGTCGAAGGGATCGCATTGAGGATAGCCGGTGGAAGCATATCCCCGGCCTTGGCCAAGAAACGCCTGATTTCCTTGGATATAGCCTTGGTTGTCGCCGGAACGAAATACCGTGGGGATTTCGAGAAGCGCCTCAAATCGATAATCAAGGAGGCAAGCTCAAACCCGGACATAATCCTGTTTATTGACGAGTTCCACACTATTGTCGGAGCCGGTGGCGCGCAGGGAAGCCTGGATGCGGCCAATATCCTGAAACCGGCCTTGGCCCGCGGCGAGCTCCAGTGCATCGGAGCCACGACTATGGACGAGTTCGCCAAGATTGTTGAGAAGGACGGGGCTCTTGACCGGAGATTCCAGAAGATTGTCGTGGAACCGACTGACATCCAGCAGTCCATCACGATTCTGGAGAACCTCAAGCCGAATTATGAGGATTTCCACAAGGTTACCTACAGTGATGAGGCCATAGAGGCCTGCGTCCGTCTGACTGACCGTTACATCACCGACAAGTCTCTGCCTGACAAGGCGATAGACGCTCTTGACGAGGCTGGCTCGATGATCCGTCTGAATCTGACGAAGGACAAGAGGACGGGAAATATAGTTGATGCCGAGGACATAGCCACGGTCGTCTCGAAGATGACCGGAATCCCTGTCAACAAGGTCGCCGAGTCCGAGGGCAACAGGATAATGAAGATGAAAGGCAGGCTCCAAAGCCGAATCATAGGCCAGGACGATGCCATCGAGAAAGTCGTGCGCGCTATCCAACGGAACCGAGCCGGGCTGAAAGACCCGAACCGCCCGATCGGCACGTTCCTCTTCTTCGGTCCGACCGGAGTAGGCAAAACCCGACTCGCGAAATGCCTTGCTGAATATCTTTTTGATTCTCAGGAGAATATGGTCAGAATCGATATGAGTGAATATATGGAAAAATTCACCGTGTCCCGTCTTGTCGGAGCGCCTCCCGGCTATGTCGGCTACGAGGAGGGCGGGCAGCTCAGCGAGCGGGTGCGCAGGAAACCTTACTGCGTGGTGCTGCTGGACGAGATCGAGAAAGCCCATCCTGACATATTCAACATTCTGCTTCAGGTGCTTGACGAGGGTCACTTGACGGACAGCAATGGCCGCGTCGTGAGCTTCAGGAACACCATCGTCATAATGACCTCCAACGTCGGCAGCCGCGAGCTTGATGAATATGGCAGCGGGGTCGGCTTCGCCACTTCCGGGAAGAGCGTCTCGAAGAACCGTCAGAGTGTCTTGGAGAAGGCCATCAGAAAGTCTTTCCCTCCGGAGTTCATCAACAGGGTGGACGAAAGGATATTCTTCAACGCTTTGACCAAGGAGGACATCGAGAAGATCATCGACATCGAGTTGAAGGATCTCCGGTCCAGGGCAGAGGAGGCTGGCTACAAGTTGGTTGTCACCCCTTCCGCCAAGCGCTTCATCGCTGACGCCGGTTTCGATCCGGCTTTCGGGGCGAGGCCTTTGAAGAGGGCCGTGATGAAATATGTCGAGGATCCGGTGTCGGAGTTCATCATCTCCGACAGGATTCTTCAAGGCAGGAGGAAGAAGGGCTCTTCCGGGCTCAGGACTCTCCGGGTCGGCCTGACGGCGGACAAGGAGAACACCCTCGTCTCCTTGAAGGAAGAGGAGACTGCCTTGGCTGTCAAATGATTATGCGTTCTTGACGGCTCCCTCGAACTCCAGTCCCATATCACCCATTATCTCCATAAGGGCAGTGAACGATGATTCTGACGAGATCATTGAGGCGAGCTTTTCGAGATTATATTCAGTGTTTCTCATAACATTGTGTTTTTTTGTTTCTGATGCAAAGGTAGTGCGCGCTTGTGCCAAAACGCTGTACAAGAGCGAAAATATTTTTCATCGGGAACGGAGGCTTCGGGCACTGTTGTCTCTCTCGGTTTTTTTTACTAATTTTGCGTGTTTAACTATAATGTATTCAACATCGGAATATGGATATTGAGGAAAAGAAAGAGGAAGGCCAGACCGGCATCATCGAACCGGTTGAGATTGACCACGAGATGCGTACCGCGTACATCGACTATTCGATGTCCGTTATCGTCTCGCGTGCGCTGCCTGATGTCAGGGATGGTCTGAAGCCTGTGCAGAGAAGGGTTCTGTTCGGAATGGACGGCCTCGGCCTGTCATATTCAGGGCCTACACGTAAGTGCGCCAAGATCGTCGGCGAGGTGCTCGGTAAGTACCACCCGCACGGCGACTCCAGTGTGTATGACGCTCTCGCCAGGCTCGCTCAGCCTTGGAACCAGCGTTACCCTATGATTTTCGGTCAGGGTAACTTCGGATCTATGGACGGTGACCCTGTCGCCGCCATGAGGTACACCGAGGCCAAGCTTCAGAAGATGACAGACGACGTTCTTGCCGACATCGACAAGAACACTGTGGATATGACCCTTAACTTCGATGACACCGAGGAGGAGCCGACAGTACTGCCTACAAAGGCTCCGCTGCTTCTTCTGAACGGTTCGTCTGGTATCGCCGTCGGAATGGCCACGAATATGGCTCCGCACAATCTGGGCGAGTGCTGTGACGCGATCTGCGCCTACATCGACAACCCGGACATCGACACGGACGGGCTGATGCAGCACATCAAGGGACCTGACTTCCCGACCGGAGGCATCATAATGGGTGTCAGCGGGATCAAGGAGGCCTACGAGACCGGCCGCGGTAAGGTTGTCGTGAGGGCCAAGACCGAGATCGAGGTCGCTGACAACGGCCGTGAGACCATCGTTGTGACCGAGATTCCGTATATGGTCAACAAGAAGGAGATGATCGAGAAGATCGGCCAGATGGTCGAGGACAAGAAGATCGAGGGCATCACCTACATCAACGACGAGACCTCCCGCGAGGGTGTCCGCGTCGTCATCAGGGTAAAGCAGGGCAGCAACTCCAGCGTTGTGCTCAACACCCTGTTCAAGTACACCCAGCTTCAGTCCAGCTTCGCGTTCAACAATGTCGCCCTTGTCAAGGGTCGTCCAAGAACGCTGTCCCTCAAGGATATGATCGCCAATTTCGTGGAATTCCGCCACGATGTCATCATCAGAAGGACCAGGTTCGAGTTAGAGAAGGCTCAGAAGAGGGCGCACATTCTGGAAGGTCTGCTGAAGGCCATCGATGTCATCGATGAGATCATCCACATCATCAGGCATTCAGCCAATGTGGACGAGGCCAAGGCCGAGTTGATCTCACGGTTCGAGTTCACGGACGCCCAGGCGACAGCCATTGTCGAGATGAGGCTCCGTCAGCTGACCGGACTGGAGAGGGAGAAGCTTCAGGCTGAATATGACGAGCTTGAGAAGTTCATCGCCCGCTGCAACGAGATTCTCGGAAGCGTCGAGGAGCAGATGAAGGTCATCAAGGCTGAGACCATCGAACTCAAGAACAAATACGCCGACCCGAGAAGGACCGAGATCCGTCCTTCGGCCGAGGAATTCAACCCGGAGGACTTCTATGCCGACGAGGATATGGTCATCACGATCTCCCACCTTGGCTACATCAAGAGGACCCCTCTGACCGAATATCGTACCCAGGCCCGCGGCGGAGTCGGAATGAAGGGAAGCGCGACAAGGGACGAGGACTTCATCGACCACATCTACATCGCGAATATGCACTCGACGATGCTGCTCTTCACCCAGGCCGGACGCTGCTACTGGCTCAAGGTCTATGAGATTCCGGAAGGATCAAGGGCCTCGAAGGGCCGCGCCATCCAGAACGTGCTCAGCATCCCGGACGACAAGATCCTTGCGTACATCAACGTCAAGACCCTCAAGGATCCTGAATATGTGAACGGCAACAACATCGTGCTCATCACAAAGAGGGGTATCATCAAGAAGACATCCCTGGAGGCATATTCACATCCAAGGACAGCCGGCGTGAACGCGGTCAACCTGCGTGAGGGTGACGAACTTGTCGAGGCGTTGCTCACCAACGGCAACGAGGAGATATTCATCGCCGCCCGTGAGGGACGCTGCTGCCGCTTCGATGAGACGGACGCCCGCCCAATGGGAAGAAACTCCACCGGAGTCCGTGGCATCAATATTGAAGACGACGATGAGGTCATCGGAGCCATCAACTATGATCCTAAGGCAGAGGACGCTTCCGCGCACACCGTGCTTGTCGTGAGCGAGAACGGATTCGGCAAGAGGACCGACTTCGATGAGTACAGGATCACCAAGAGGGGAGGAAAGGGTGTGAAGACCATCAGCATCACCGAGAAGACCGGCAAGCTGATCGCCATCAAGAACGTGACCGAGAACAATGATTTGATGATCATAGAGAAGTCTGGTCTTACAATCAGGATGGCTGTCTCCGACATCAGAGTGGCCGGCAGGGCGACCCAGGGTGTGAAACTGATCAACATCAAGAACGGTGACTCGATCGCCGCCATCTCGACTGTCGAGAAAGGTGATGACGAACAGGAAAAGGTTGCTGGGGAGAACGCGGAGACTCCTCAAGAATAGTATATTTGGAAACAACTAAATACCAATAATCATGAAAAAGACATTGATTGTTTTGGCATTGCTCGCTTCCTTCCAGGTAGCGAATGCCCAGTCTAACGTAAACTCTGCCGCCAAGGCGGTCGAGAGTGCTCTTGCCGCTTCCCAGAACGAGAAGAAGGCTACCAAGGTGGCCACCTGGATGAAGCTTGCGCAGACCTATGTTGACGCTTATGGCGCTCCTGCCGGTAATGTTTGGATCGGAGCCGACATGAACGCCCTTCAGCTTTCAATGGGTGGTGAGAAACCGTCCTCTGTCGAGACCGTCACCCTTAACGGAGCCCAGTACACCAAGCAGGTTTACGAGAACAAGAATCTCTACTTCAACGCCAATGGCCAGCTCTCGGTTATCGAGATCGTTAAGCCTGTTGTCGAGAACGCTCTTTCTAAGGCTCTTGAGGCTTACAAGAAGGCTTATGAACTTGACGAGAAGCACAGCAAGGACAAGGACATCAGCGCCGGAATCAAGGCAATCTCCGAGAAACTGAACCAGGAGGCCTACAACGCCTACACCCTCGGTGACGTGAAGAAGGCTGAGGAGTACTTCGAGGCCGCCTACGAGGCCGCTGCCCAGAAGCCTTACGCGCAGATCGACACCAACTCTCTGTACAACGCCGCGTTCACATCGTGGAGCACGGAGAATTTCTCAAAGGCCAAGGCCATGTTTGACAAGTGCCTCGGCTATGGTTATTATGGTGATGGCGGTGAGGTGTTCGCCAAGCTTTCAGACTGCGTCTCACACATTGACACCACCGCTGCCGGAAAGACTGCCGCCAAGGAATATCTTGAGCATGGCTTCCAGAAGTTCCCTACAAGCGAGAGCATCGTCTTCGGCCTCATCAACTACTACATGACCAGCGGTGAGGGTACCGACAGGCTGTTCGAGCTTCTCCAGCAGGCAAAGGCTACATCTCCTGACAACGCTTCCCTTTACTATGTCGAGGGACAGGCCTACAAGCAGATCGGTGATCTTGACAAGGCCGCCAAGGCTTACGATGAGTCCGCCGCCAAGGATCCTAAGTATGTCTTCGCCTATATCGGAAAGGGACAGATGTACTATGACAAGGCTCTCGAACTTCAGGAGAAGGCTCAGAATGAGCTTGACGACGCCAAGTACATGGCTCTTGTCCAGGATTTTGAGGTGACCCTCAAGAAGTGCATCGAACCGTTCGAGCAGGCCTATGTTGTATGTGAGGACGCCGCCATCAAGTCAACGATCGCAGAGTACCTCAAGCAGATCTACTATCGTTTCCGTGACCAAGATCCTAAGTTCCAGGCCGGCTACGAGAAGTACAACGCTCTTCTGAACAACTAATCCGGCAAATGACCGTCTCGGAAGTCCGTGGCGGTTAAGTGCTTGATAGATAATAAATAAAGCAATCACCTCCTGCTGGGCTCGGCAGGAGGTGATTGCTTTATTATCTGATTGTCAATCAGTTGTCTGCCACGGGCGATTCCTCGGCCTCCTTGCGGTCGAAGGCCTTGACGATCTTGCCTACGAGGGGGTGGCGGACGATGTCCTCATTGGTGAAGATGATGGTGCTGACTCCCTTGATGTTCTTCAGGAGGCTTATGCCTTTCAGAAGGCCGGAATCCTCGCGGCGGGGGAGATCGACCTGGGTCGCGTCACCGGTCACGATGAACTTGGCGTTCATGCCCATTCTGGTGAGGAACATCTTGAGCTGGGACAGATTCGTGTTCTGGGCCTCGTCCAGGATGACACATGCCCGGTCCAGCGTCCGGCCTCGCATGTAGGCCAGCGGGGCGATCTGGATCGTTCCCTCCTCGATGAACTCCTGCAGTCTCTTGGGTGGAATCATGTCGCCGAGAGCGTCGTACAATGGCTGGAGGTACGGATCCAGCTTGTCCTTGAGGTCTCCCGGCAGGAATCCCAGCCGTTCCCCGGCCTCGACGGCAGGACGGGTCAGGATGATCCGCTTTATCTCACGGTTTTTCAACGCCCTGACAGCCAAAGCGATCGCTATGTAGGTCTTGCCGGTTCCGGCCGGGCCGACGGCAAAGACGAGGTCGTTCTCGAAATAGGCCTTGACCATCTCCTGTTGGGTCTTGTTGCGTGCCTTGATCGGTTTGCCTTCCGTGCTGTGGACGATGATGGCCTCACCGTTGAGCCTGAAGTTGTTGGGAGAGTTCTCCCCGTCGAAGATGTCCTCCACGTCGAAGGCCGTGAGATTCATCTTGTGCATTCTCCGGTCAACCAGCTCGGCGAATTTCTGGTTGAATTCCTGTATGTCGTTCTCCTTGCCGTCCAGATGGATCTCGTTGCCTCTGGCGACAACCTTAAGTCCGTGAAAATAAGAGCAGAACTCTTCGAGTATCTTGTTCCCGACCCCGAAGATCTCGATGGGGTCGATGGAGTCAAGCGTTATTGTCTTCTTCATTATCAATCAATAATTCCAGTTTCTCTCTTAACCCTCTCGTAGGATGTGACCATCTTGTCGTAGTCCCAAGGATTACGCCACAGGTCGCGTTTCCCGAGATATTCCTTGACGGGGATTGTGGTGTAGCCGCGCGTAAGGTGTCCTGGTCTGGAGCACCAGGTAAGTGTCAGAAGCGGCTCAAGCATATTCCTGTTCCCAAGCCAGTCCTTTGTGAAACGCAGTGTCACCATCATCCCGATCTGAGTGTTCGGGGCGCTCATGTTGGAGATGAAGTTGCCCAATGAATATACTACCGGAACCTGCCGCATGCTTTTCCCGTTTTGCACGATCATCGTTGTCGTGTCCTGAAGCACATGTGGGTGCGCCCCGATGACAGCGTCGCAACCTTTTCCGGCCAACCATCGCGCCAACCGTTCCTGCGAGGCGGAATGCCTGAGGACATATTCAGCGCCCCAATGAGGCAGGGCCACGATGAAGTCTGCGCCGGATTCCTTTGCTCTTTGAATCGCTCCGGCAATCTCAACTGTGTCAATCCGGTGGACTTTAGGAAACGCTCCCTTGATTCCGCAGTTCGTGCCGTAGGTGAAGTTGATGAACGCGAGACGGATGCCCTTCGACACGACTTTCAGCGGGAAGCGCAGCGAGTCATCCATTGCGGAAACCGCTGCTCCCGTGTGCCTTACGTGTCCCTCCTTCTCCATTCTTGAATATATTCCCAGCGTCCTTTCGATTCCTTCCCGCCCTTTGTCAAGAATATGATTGTTTGCGGTCAGGAATATGTCCACTCCGCTTCCGGCGATGCTTTCGGCGTAGCTGTCCGGCGCCGAGAAACATGGATAGCCGGTGTAAGGCTTTCCCGCAAGCGTGAATTCCATGTTCGCCACGGCGATGTCCGCCTCCTTGATAAGATGCTCCACCTTAGGAAAGCATTCCGAGAAGTCGAAAGTGTCCTCTCCGGTCCTTGCGTTGGAAATCTGATCCCGGTGCATCATCATGTCACCCATGATCACGACGTTCACAGTGTCGGGCGTATGGAAGGATGGATGTGGAATATTCAGTCCTTTTATAAGGTATGATCCGGCCTTGCCCGTCCATGATGGAAAACCCTCACGGTGGTTTTGTGCCGCCGCAGAGCCGGTAAAAGCAAGGAACAGTCCGATTGTCAGAATTTTCCGCATGCACAAAGATAATAATACACACTGGATTTCCGTGCCGTTTCGTAACCTTTTGTGAAAATATTCTGATTATACGCTTGCATTTATCAAATATATTCGTAACTTTGCAATCTCTAACACGGTGCGATTAGTTCAGTTGGTAGAGCACCAGATTGTGGTTCTGGGTGTCGTGGGTTCGAGCCCCACATCGCACCCCAACGAAAGGACGGAAGTTAATAGCTTTCGTCCTCTTTTGTTCGATTGGTGCAACTCAACCCTTTTTTTGATGATGGGGGAGACTGTCTTAAAAGTATAATTACCATCTCCGAGGATTGAAAATTCGTTGTCGCCCCTGTATAGGGGGTACAGACTTATCGGCTCTCGCCGAGACTTTTTCAGACAGTCTGGGGGGCTATGGAGGCTAATGGCTTAACTATTAATGAGATGATATGGTGCACTCCATGCCATGGGGAGTAGAGTGTTGTAATTACCTTGTATCAAGTGATTTATCCTCCACAGGTTGGCTGCGTCAGCGTTGGCAGCGTTGGCAGCGTCAGTGAGTGAGCGTTCCGCCCCAACCAAGACGAAGAGTTATTCCTGCGGTGTCAGGGTAAAGTGATCCTTTGTCTGCGTAAAGGCCGATGCTGAGAAGGGTCGTGTTTCCAATTACGCGTTTAGGCAACGTGAGCTCCAATGCTCCTGAAACCTGCCTTGGAACCGAATTATAGAACGGGTCTGATTGGCTGTACTTTCCGAAATTCTTACTGTATGTAACTTTCAATAAGTAGGGTACTTTTCTGAATAATTTTCCTCCCAGACCGACATTCCACGCGATGATTCTGTTGTTGGACACTCCCTTGGTGATTCCGTTCTCATCCTTAGGGGTAAGAGTGAAAAGAGGAAGCCCTATCGAACGCCCATTGTAAGTCCATGCGGACTGATATTCACCATTGTTGAAATAATTGTCGCAACCACCTACGATGTAAACCTTTTTGTCAGGATTCCTTTTCAGTTCCTCTTCCGTGGCCGGCCTGTCATGCCGCGTTCCCGACTGCCACTTCGTGTAGATGAATTCCAAAAGCAAGTCACTGACCCATTTGTCCTTGTTCTTGAATGAGAGATGAAGGGTGTTCACGGCGTCGGGAAAGTTCTGGAACCCGACCCCGGAACCATCCTCGAACGGCCTGTCGTGCTGGAATGTCAGATGCCATCTGTCCTGATCCAGGTCCAACCTTAGAAGTTCGCGTCCAAGGTGATTGCCGAGCGCGTTGATCTGGTCGCTTTTTGTCGCTCCTTCCCCTCCGCTTGCGGCGACCATGATCTTCAGATAGTCGGAAAATTTATGGGGCTGTTTGCCGTAGACCGGCGATGTTCCGCCCCATTGTGTCCAAAGGTCCAATCCTCCTGTGAAAGAGATCCTCTTGCTGATGTTCACCTTGAAGTGTAGGGCCTGGTTGTGGAGCAGAGTGTGTTTTACGTACCTGTTGTCCCAAAGCCCATAATCCCCGAAGTCGAATCTTGCGGAAAGTATGCCCTTTGTGAAAGGTATCTTGATCCAATCGGAATGCAGACGGTACCCGGGAAAACTCTGGGCGTTGTCTGTAAGCACGAAATTTCCTCCGGTCACAGAAAGTCCTCCGAAATCTGTCGCGCGCCGACGAATTCCAAGATCAAGATTCAGTTTCTTCCAGCCGGTGCCGACATAGAGTTCCTGAACCATGCCTCTTGTGCTGCTTCCGTCGCTGTTATGCACCTCCGCATTCCCCTCGGCGGCGGCATAACCGGCAAGCCCGATTCCCCAGTCCAGCCGGAAAGTGTTTTTGCCGTAGCTTGTTCCGTTTACACCTCCTCTAAAAAGTCCTCCGCAGGTCTCGGGATAGACTCCTCCTTTGTTGGTGTGGCTCCAGAACGGCAGTGCCCTCTTCGTGGAACCCATTCCGGCCATCTCCACGTACCATCCACCGTGATCGATCTCTGCTCCATGAACTAGTGCCTCGGTGGCTGGGATGGCAAATAAGAGAGTTACGATTTTCTTGAATATCAAGTATTTTGTTCCCATGTTGACTTTTATCAAACCTATCATCGGGCGGATCCTGTAACCTGCCGAAGTTACAGACTCAGTGTGACACCGATCTCTTCCGGTAAGATCTTCGCTGGCTTGCCGTCCAACGCCGAGGTCTCGATGCGTATGAAGCGGCATTCAATCGTGGAATTGAAAGATATTCTCATTGGAACCGGATTGTGCATGATGTTGCTGAACTCTCCTTCTTTTATGATTGTGTGCCACTTGTCGCCATCATCACTTGCCGAAAAACTAAAGCGGAATGCCATTTCTTCTCCTACCCTGCTTTCAAGAGGCGCATATGTGAATGCGGTCAACGCAGCTTTCCTGCCGAGATTCAAGACCAGCGGATGATCGTTATCGACAGTCCACTCTTCTCTCGGAATGTCGTTCCAATCAGCGCCGGTTGCCTTGTCCGCGATGGCCGGGGCATGGAAAACACCGACTCTGCTCAGATGAACTTCAGCTCTGGAACCTGTGATGCGTACCTTGATGGCTTTGAGATCTGATTCCTCAAAACGTACAAGACGCTTGTGTCCGATCGTCGTTCCTTCGCAAAGAACTTTCCAGCCAGTATTCTCCAATCCTTCCACAACGAATGACTCTACCCTTTGCCCACGCTTGATGTCCTCCTGAAGCATCACGACATTCACGCGCGAACCTTTTTTCAGTTTGTAAACACGTTCCTCCCCTTGGACAGCATTCCACAGGAGGCTCCCTTTCCGCACCCGGTCATCGCTGAACGTGCGTTTCAGGTAGTCAGACAGTTCTTGAAGTCTCACCGAGTCTGCTTCGTGAATATGTCCTCTTTTGTCCGGGGGAACATTGAGCAGCAGCACAGAGTTGCGGCCAACTGACTGGAAATATATGTCCACCAGTGTCTTGAGACTTTTTACCTTCTCATCTTGGTCGGCTGTGTGGAACCATCCTGGGCGGATGGAGACATCCACTTCGGATGGATACCAGAACATCTCGGTAGCCTTTTCGATCATATTCCTGCTGCCTAGATCCTTGGACAAGTTGGTGATTCCCAACCGCCCGTTGTTGTCATCAGCCTGGGCGTATGCTTTTGGGGTGAGCACCGTGGCGCTCCACTCGGTCTCGCGTCCCATGCCGCTTTCGTTGCCGACCCAACGCACGTCGTCACCCATGATGGCTGTCACGGCATGCGGCTGCAGGGAGTGGATGACACGAAGGATGGAGTCCCAGTCATAGACCTGGATTTTTCCGTTCGGCCCCTCACCGTTGGCTCCGTCAAACCACACCTCGTCAACCTCTCCATAGTCGGTGAGCAGTTCCGTGAGCTGGGCGATGAAGAATTTGTTATAGGCTGGTGAGTCTCCGTAGCAAGGGGCGTTGCGGTCCCAAGGAGAAAGATAGACTCCGAATTTCATCCCGTATTTAGCGCAGGCATTCCGTACTTCACGCACCACATCACCTTTACCATCTTTCCAAGGGGATGAAGCGACAGAATGAAGGGTGGTCTTGGTCGGCCAGAGGCAGAATCCGTCGTGGTGTTTTGCCGTCAGGATCGCCATTTTGAATCCGGCTTGGCTGAGGGTTCGGATCCATTGTTCGGCATCAAGGTCCGTAGGAGCGAACAGGGATGGGCTTTCCTTGCCGTCACCCCACTCGCGTCCGGTGAAGGTGTTCATTCCGAAATGGAGGAAAGCGGTCATTTCCAGATTCTGCCAATCAAGCTGCTCTTGGGTGGGGACAAGCCTGGCGGCAAGGCTTATCTTGTCCTGATGCGGGCAACCTTCAGGGAACACAAGATGTTTCACGGAATATTCCTGACTGTTTTGGGCGCAGACCATCCCTGCGGACAAGAGCATGAGAATAGAGGTGATTAAATGTTTCATTGATGTAATTTTTTTTTCTGAAATCATGCAAAGTTAACAAGTTTGTGTTATCTTTGCACCAAAATAGCCACATAATGATAGCCGCATGGAACACCGCATGGAACACACGACCGTCATCATCTATAGAAACACCTATAGAACCTTTGCTTGGACAGAATTGTTCGATCTTATTAAGGTGTAAATACTGTCTCTTATACACATCTGACGCTGCCGACGAAGAGGATAGT
>ERZ1026846.1786-NODE-1786-length-12791-cov-10.521357_pt1 | contig 12791 bp, 8 predicted proteins | sample MGYA00380153_ERZ1026846 | MGnify/ENA primary metagenome ERZ1026846 (study PRJEB33269, sample SAMEA4719789) | human gut metagenome | biome: human-associated habitat; feature: organic feature; material: feces | place: Cameroon | collected 2013-10 ... | reverse complement strand
GTGTCGCTTCGCTTGCCCTGGGCTGGGTGCTACATTGGGCTTTCAGCCCGCGCTTGCTAAATCCGGAACTTGAGCACTTTTATATCAAACCAAATTGTAGTAACTACCATGAAACGAATGCTTAACAGAATGCTGCGCTATGCCGATGCCATTGTGAAACGTGGTGTTGACAAACTGATCGACGCTATCGCGCATAACCCGGAACCGCAAACTAAAAACGCTGAAACACCCCAGCCGCAAAAAAGCCTGGGCTACGACACTGACTGCGCGCCTCAAACAACTGGCAACACTATGAACTGCGGTCTGACGGAGCAAATCATTACCCTGATGGACGAACTGTACGACATACGCTATAATGTGCTTGACCGCACGCCCGAAGTGCAACAGTGCGGCCAAACGGACAAGGGGCCTGTGTCCGTGAGCAAACTGGTGCGCAACACCATGGTGATTAACCTACACAAACGGGGTTGCATGGTGTGGAACAACGACGCAGACCGCATCGTGGAATCAAATAAAGCGTGCCGTGCGCGGTATGGGACAGAAGTGCACTGCCGTGGCTCTGGGCCGTGAGGCGCAAACATGACGAGGGGCACTGATTTTCAATACGCGCCATTCAACGACGCAGAAAGTGATGAAATCAGAATATTGCGGCAAAATCCACAATATTCTGACTTCGTCACTTTACCGCGCCATCACATAGCGCATATTGAAAAACGATGAGTTGCGTCATTTGATTGGGTGACGCATTGACGATGCCAGGAAAGCACTATTTTGCGGCTGATTGCTGCATGCGGGTATCACTTCTGGCCTTGCAAAAAATCATTTGTCTCTTGATCGTACATATCGGCAGCTTCACGCATTTTGTCACGCATAAAAGTCACGACAAAACGAGGCGAGAGTATGCGAATGCCTGGGCCATAGCTCATAAACACGGAATACATTTCGAAATTAGTTATCACACGAATGCTGAAAATGCAACTATGGTCGGCGGGATTGGTGCTGACAAGCTGCTGCGAGGGATGAATAGGTTTGGTCTTGATGTATTGGCTCTGCTCTGCGTTAGCCCAAAAGGAGATGAAAATAGGACGATTGCCAATGTTCTTGCTCACTCCTATCACGTCGTCGAAGAAATGCGAGGCATCAAACTGCGGATTCTCACGAAAAGGCACATCGCAGGGTTCTATGGATTGAATGCGATCAAGGGCAAGATTGTAGAGTACGAGATCCTTGGCTTTGGATCCGAAAAGGAACCAACGATTGCGAAACTCCTTGAGCAAGTAGGGAAAGAGCACATATTCAACAGGTTTGCGTGCCGAGAACGACTGATAACTAATACGTAGCGTTTGTTTATGAGCTATATAGTTGTATAACGGACTGAGCAAACGAAGTCCCCGAAGATTGGGTACACTATCGAAATGGATAATGGGCTTGCGACGCTTCTGCGTGATAGAGAGTTTGTCTTGCAAACGGCTTACCACATCGGATATTTCGACAAACTGATCAAAGTCCTCCAACTGTCGCAGCAGGTCTACAGCTTCTTGCATCACCTCGAAGTCACCTTGCGAAAGGGGCATGTTGGTAATGGAATATTCGGTGTCGGCATACCGATAATACTTATGGTCGTACACCTCAATAGGAGCATTATAGCCCAATTTATCGGAACGCATTATCTGTAAATCGTTCTGTACCGTACGCAAACTAACACCTTTGCTTATACCCTCGCAGTCGTAGAGCGCATCACTACAAGCCTCTACTAAATCGTCAATGGTCCATCGGCGATAGCGATTGCGAAGACAATTATCAATAGTTTTATAGCGTATTAAAGCATTTTTGTTGGCTGGCATAGCTTCAAGGTTTTGGTTATACAAGGACAAATGTAGCACAATCTGCGCAATGTTTCTGCGCAGACGAAAGAAAATGCGCTTTTTTCTTTAATTCTTATCACTTTTCTTTCATTACGCAAAAACATTGCGGAGCACACTTATTACTTTGCACTCGCAATCGGGACATGAGGAAACACTATTCCCTCTGCACATAAATATAAAGGAGGACCAAGCCATATCATACTTCATTTACTAATAATACATAGTGACTCCCCGCTGATGGGGAAACCATGATTAGCCATATCCTCCTCTGTTATAATTAAAAGCAAGATGGTCCAAGGCTGACTTACTTCAACATCAGTTTGCTAAACTTGACCCATTATAGTCTGCCAATTACCATTTTGTACCGCCGCGATAGCTCAGTTGGTAGAGCGATTGTTTGAAAAGTGTGATAGAATTTTCTCACCTAAACAGGACTAACCATCACATACTCCTACAATTACAATGTGTCGCAGGTTCGATTCCTGCTCGCGGCACACTATTTTTCAACTTTCGGATTTAGCAAGCGCGGGCTGAAGGCCCAAGCATTTACTTAGCCCAGGGCAACGCCCTGGGTAAAATTGAACAAGGTTGTGACGCCCTGTAAGGGCAGAAGTAGAAACACTTCATCATACTTTTGCCCTTACAGGGCGTCACTTTTCCTCTTGATGATATCCCAAGGCGCTGCCTTGGGCTATGGAATTCATTGGGCCTTCAGCCCGTTCAAGTTAAATCTGAAACCTGAGTTCTCAAAAGCACAAAGGTGGCATAACATCTGATGAAGCACTTTATCCCGTGCCTTCGCCAACCAGGGTAAACCTTCTAAATGCCTTGAGAATACACCTTTTTCAGAACAAATAAGTTGAACAGGTCTAAGAACGACATACTCCTGATTTTGAATTCAGCTTGAAGCTTGGAGCTGGAATGTACGTGTCGTTCCATTACCTTTTATATTTCATACAAATGAGAGACAAAGAACTGCTAAGAATTGCCTTGCGCTACCGAGCCATATACTTGGACATTGACCCTAAAGAAATAGATCTTGAAACAAAGCCTACCCCTGCCGTGTTGGCCTTCGTGGCCCGACTGAGGGAGAATGGCTTCAGCGTAAACGAAGATTTGCTTCATGCGCTATGCATGGTGAGCGCCACAGAATTGGCCGACATTACCGCCGTGATTGATGATGTGATGGGGGTGAAACTTAATTGGGCAACACTTGTCAAAGGTTGGAATGTGCCCACTAGCGAAACGCGGGCCGACCATTTAATAACCTTCTTTGCCAACCTTATAGGCGGGGCAAAAGCTGGATTGGAAGGCTGCACGCTGCCCTGTGGCTGCTTCATTCCCGAAGGCACATTTCCCCTCGAACGATATACGGGCTGTCCTTTCTGCGGAACGCCTTTCACTACAGCAAACTTCGTATACAAAGGTCAAGCTTCGAAACTGAAAGAACTCCGACTGTTTACCGAGGAAGATCTGAAACAGATATACCACTCTCTACTCGCCTCCCCCACTCCACTTGACGCTTCGCAAAAGGATTCGTTCAAAACGTTGATTGACATTTACGGGCTGCCGGACAACGTAGAGATTAGTATGAAGGAAACAGCAATGCTTGCCGTGAAACACCTTGTGGCAAATGGTCAACAAGCCCAAGCTCAAGCTTTACTGAAAACTCCTACCGACATATTACGCTATTTGTGGTATGAAAAGACTGGGTATGTGCAAATTATTGAACCAAGGACATTGATAGCGCAAGCCCGCCGATTCTACTACCACATGTTTGGTCCTCTTAATCAGAGCGAATATGCTGGAAAGGAGATGAAGGAGAAGCTCAAATTAAAATACGACCGCAAGCACTGCCAATGCGTGGCTTCGTGGATCAACGACCTTGCACTATCGCCCCAACAAGCCACAGAGAATATGAATGCCAAACGCGGAATGTGGGTACGTATGATTCGCGCCTTGCGACTTGGAGAATATTCACGCAGGAAAGGTTACGAACATTTGGCAGATATTCTTGACGCATTCTATCATCAGGAGCAGCCCACTTGGCTGGGTACTTTGCAGCAGGCGCGCAACAATCGCGATACGCAAACCGTGTTGCAAATGCTCAAGCAACGCCCAGGACTGTTTGCCCGCAGCCTCTTTGCTACCATGCTGCGCTTTGGGTGCGAAGAGACGATGGAGGCCTTTGAGCAAGTGGCCGATCAAATGCCTTCTCGTTTGCTCCTGTCACTGGGTAATGCCGCAGAAAAATACTTTGACCCTGATGCTACGCGCACAGCACACCCCATCACGGGCTACACAATCTCTATTCCTAAAAACAAACTGCTATCACTTTACAGCCCTGCCGACCTAAAGGCTATGGTGGCAAGGGTGAAGCAATGCTACGTTTCTTCCCTCAAACATAGCTTTGCAGTCCAAGCTACAAAGGCAAAAAGCATCTATATTGCCCCCTCGCTGTTCGACATACCCATTAGCGTAGGCGACAGGTCTGCCACGATACAGGACACCTCGTGTGCACTCATGGGCACCCGTTTCCCCGTAGAGGGTGATGCCGTACGCTTGTTCTTGCAATGGGGAAAGGGCTTACACGCTCAACCCCTTGACATGGACATCAGCTGCCACATTGCTTTCGAAAATGGGAAAACCGAAGAATGTGCCTACTACTGTCTGAAAGCTACTGGAGCCAAACACGGAGGTGACATACGCGCCATTCCCGAGATGGTGGGCACAGCGGAGTATATAGAACTATCACTACCCGAACTTGCTGAGGCTGGTGCCAAATACGTCACATTCACAGCCAATGCTTATAGCTGTGGTGCACTTTCGCCCAACCTTGTGGTGGGCTGGATGGATTCGGCATACCCCATGAAGGTATCTGAAAAAACGGGAGTGGCCTACGACCCATCGTGTGTGCAACACATGGTACGTATCAGCGAGAGCAACCTTTCACGTGGTCTTGTGTTCGGAGTCCTTGATGTTGACGAGCGTGAAATTACATGGCTTGAGATGCCATTCATCTCCCAAAACATTCAAGGCTGCGACTTCACTGCTGTTAATACCTTGTTGCAGCGTTTGCGCAATAAACTGTCAATAGGTCAGCTACTCGAGATAAAGGCTGAAGCTCAGCATCTTTCACTTGCACCTTCTCCTGATGAGGCTGATGAAGCCTACACCTACGAATGGGCGCTCAACCCAGCCGAAGTGAGTGCTCTGCTTAATATGTAAGGAGCTAACGGAAATGTAAGGCTCTGAAAAAATAACACACATATATAGAGATGCGAAACGCGTCGTCCGCAAATAGCTTTGCGGGCGACGCGTCTTACTTCTGCATTGTCTCTGATAGAGAGTACACAGTATTCTCGTTAGCTCTTGCAACGTATTTGTTTATCTGTTCGCAAGGGGGGGATTCTATCTACACAGAGAGAATAATTTGCGTGCCCCAAAGAAAGACTGTATCTTCGCGCCGAAAAGGTGAAGTAAGAAAGCTATTCTCACGCAGCACTGGAGGGAGGAAAGAATTAGAAAAGGAATAATCACTATAAAAGTGGCACCCTCGCACTTAACTTTTTCCTCGCTGAGCAGTATATTAGGTAGATATGACACACGCAGAGTTTGAACATACAATTCCCCATCTTCGTCCACTCATGGTCAGAGTGGGACGCGACTTCTTTGGCAATGCAGAGGATGCCGAGGATGTGGCACAAGATAGTCTGATTCGATTGTGGACTTACTGCGAGAAGCTCAACGCTCAGCGCAACCTGGAGGCACTAGCAGTCATGGTGGCCAAGAACGTCTGCGTGGAACGCTATCACAAACTTGGGCAAATACCCACCTCGCCTCTGGAAGAATCGCTCGCACCATGCACCACTGAAGCCGATGCTCCACTTCTAGCCCAAGAGGCGATGCAACGTATCGACCATGCCATGCGCCAGCTCTCGCCTCGCGAACAGTCGCTTTTCAAAGCACGCCACATTGACGATAAGAGCGTGGACGAGATTGCAGCCGAAGCACATCTGCCCAAGCCCTCGGTAAAGAGCATGATATCCATGGCAAAAGCCAAACTTAAAAGACTGATTGACAATGAAAAATAAAAGAACTATACTCAGCGACGAAGCGTTATACCAGCAGATGCTGAAAGAGCTTACACCTGGCGCACGCGAATATGATCGCTTGCTCGCGCAACACCGTCACGCCCAACGTCGTCGATGCTGGCCTGCCATCGCTCGTTATGCAGCGGCTTGCGTGGTATGCGTGATCTGTGGTACATGGGCTGCGTGGCATTTTACAAACAATATGTCTCAAGAGTCCACTACCGTCATGCATCTAAGTGTGTCGAGGAAACTTTCCCCTGCAATAGTTCAAAAGGTTTCTTTGACTACTTCCGAAGCCCCGCAACTACTACCGCAGAAGGCACCCTCGCCCCAGCACAAACAGACAGTAATTAAAGTAACTCCCCCGAAAGAGGCCAATGAGGTGTCCATAGTCAAGGAGCAACCGCTCGAAATGACTGCCAGCACTGACTCCATACCCTCCAACGAAAGACAACAAATTCAAGAACAAATAGAAAACGCCCTATTTGAGTTGCAACTCATTGATACCGTAATCAACTATGCATTAACTTATCAAGACATCAATACATTATGAAACGCATTCTCATCCTCCTCGCCCTTGCATGCGCATCAGCCATGCAACTTCGGGCACAGTTTTTCCACAAGGCGTACAAGGAGCTAAGTTCTGCCCCACAAGCCCAACTCATCAACACGGAAGATATTCAAGGACACGACGACCTCGACTCCCTATGCTATTTACGCGCATATACATTCCGTATGCCTTATTCTAGCAAGAGCGATAAAAACAAAATCGACAAGCTGATAGAGCGCATCCAATCGCAGTTCGAAAGCGCTAGCAAGAATTTGAATTCCTACAGCTCCATAGCTCCACTAAACAATGGGTGTCAAATAAAATCGCGCCGCGTGGCCCACTTCTTCAAAAAAGACGAACAAGAGTTTATTATTGGCGGCCCGGGACGTTGCTACATGTCCATGCGTTGTCAAGATACAGGTAACCCCTCGTATCGCACCGCCGAGGGCATGGAATGGTGGCTCTACAAAGAGGGACGAAAAGAAGAAGTGAGATTCAAAGTATTCATTCTTCATGGTCTCATGGGAAAGAGCCTCAACAGCACACTCCCTATTAACTTTGCAAGTTCGTCTACCGTGTTCGACACCAACATCAAAATACTCCAAAAACTCACCCACTGGTCCAACCAGCAGAAAGAGGCTCAAGAGTTGCTCTCTGTCACCATCAACAAGTACCTCATTAACACACTGCAACTCAAGCTCGATGCCTCGCAGTATGTCACTCTTTTCCAAACTTTCAATGATGTGCCAGGCTATTATGCCTGCATTATTCGCAACCAGCGCGACAAGGAGTATATGCCCCTTTCCAAGCTAGCCAACATTTATCCTAAACTCAACGTGTTCTGCGTCTCTTGGACAGAACACGGCGACGCCGAATGCCGAAAGAAAACTGAAGAGACTTCCGCGCCCTGTTACTTCATGCTTGAGGTCTATCTAGATGACTAAAGAGGAACTTCACGTTTATCTAATGATCTCATCCCATTAAGGGATTACGTATGCGAGTGTGCAGCTGCAATAAGGTTACACACTCGCCTTCTTAAAACGTTTTCTGCCATGTATAAAATACTCTTTATTTTGCTAATGTCTACATTTTTCTCAGTATCCTCCGCTCAGAATATAGTGTTGACGGGTGAAGTAATCAATCCAATTACCAACGAAGGACTACATGAAGCCACCGTAAAGGTAATGAATGCAGCCAACGATAGCGTTTTGGCATCAACCAAGGCTAAGCTCAACATGATTGTGGAGGAAAGAAATGGCAACTCAACGGGATATCTCGACAAAAATAGTGGTGCCGTTTTTAATCTCAAAATATCTTCAAGCTTTCAAAACGTAGTGCTAATAGTTAGTGCATCGGGCTACGATAGCGTAAAGAAGAATGTACATATCGATTCAGAAAAGAAACGCATCGATATGGGAACGATCAACCTTCTTCCCGCTATGAAACAACGTAATCTTAACGAAGCTACGGTTACGGCGACGAAGATTAAAATGTATTATAAGGGGGATACGTTGGTGTATAATGCTGATGCCTTTAATATACTCAAGAATGAATCACTTCGCAAGTTAGTGTTACAGTTGCCCAATACCAAGATTGAAGAAGGTGTGATTTATGTCAACGGCAAAGCCATTGAGAGTTTGCTATTCAGTGGAAAAGACTTTTTCAATGGCAACATTGATGCTGCGCTTGACCGCCTGCCAGCCTACATTGTGAGCAAGCTAAAGGTATACGACAAACAAGGAGAACTGAGCGAATTGACGGGACGAGACATGCACGATAAGCAATATGTGATGGACGTACATTTGAAGCGTGAATATCTTGGCACCTGGATGGCTAAACTCGAAGCTGATGTTGCCACTGAAAAGCTATGGGGCGGACAAGGCTTCTTGATGCGTATGGATGACAGACAAATGCTTAGCATTGATGCAGACGTCAATAACTTCAATGAAGAACGTAAAATGATAGATATAGGCAACATGGTTAATAGCTATCCAACGGGAAGACATAAAAATAAAGTAGCTAATATTGAGTATTATTTTGAACCCAACAATACTTGGCGATTTAGCAGCAACGCCTCCGTACAACAAAAAGAGCAAAAAACTCATTCATGGACGAACACCGAAACATTCCTTGCACCCGATAACCTGATGGCGAAGAACAAGACCTTCGTTTCAGATAAAGAAACGCGCATTAACGCTTATGCCGCCCTTCGCGCCAGACAGACGAAGAAATGGCAAAGCGAACTGAAGTTTGACTTTACTTTTGACAATATGCGCAATGCACAAGATGCCCTTACACTTGCTTTTTGGAAAAGGGGAGAACAGGATTGGCATACTTGGGAGGTGGATAGCATTTGGAATAATGTAACGCGCTTGTCGTCAGACGACATGCTTTACACGCTGCTCAATCCTACACTACAAAAGCAAAAAACGTTTACGTACAAACCCGAGTGGAAAACATCATTGGTTTTAGGTGGCAATCCCTTTAATATAGACTTGCAAGTAAATCACAACAATGTACAAAACGACTTGTACAATAATTATAAGTTAGACTATCTTAGTACGCAAGACAACGACCACCGTCGCATCTATAATAATCATACGGAGCACAATACGACGGTTGATGCCACGATAGATTATGGATACAAGTACTTTAGAAACGATAAATATGATGGTGTGTTAACCCCTTACGTAGCCTTTAACCATACTTACGGCAACTTATCACACCCTTACTATCGTTTGGAACGTATGCAAGAGTGGTCAGATGCATTGGATTGGACAAAAGGTTCGTTAGGCATATTGCCCGATGGCGAATGGCAAGCCATTTGTTTTGACAACGAGAACAGCTATTATAGCAAAGAAAAGAAGCAAACAGGTAGTGTCGGTATGCGTCTTTCGCACAAACTGACAGGACTAAAACGTGGCAATATTCAATTTGACGCCGACTTGGGTGCCGTGCTTCAATACAAGCATTTGGACTATCAGCGTAACGAGCAATCTTACGATATAGATCGCCATGCCTATTCATTCCGTCCTACGCTCACCATGGAGTATCGGTCGAATGGAAAACACAAGTGGTCGCCCGAGCTTCGACTCAACTACACAGGCAAGCAGCAACTGCCCAACCTGCTCAACATGCTTCAGATTGAAGACTATGCCGACCCGCTCAACCTCTTCCGTGGTAATGCTTCACTTCAGGGCGAGTACGCTCATCGGTTAGCTTTACGCTATGGCATGAGTCAACGTAAGACTCGACACGATATGTATCTTTCGTTACAGTACACTCGCACGCATAACAACATCGTTGCATCTTCTATCTACAATACAGAGAATGGTGGACGCATCTACGAAATGGTTAACACCAACCGCACGCATGAAGCCAATGGCGATGTAGGGTATAGTTTGCCTCTCGATAAGAATCAGAGATTCTATATCACCCTTTCGGTGCGCGGCAACTATCGTCAGAACGCAGATATGTCACAACTTAGTGCAGCAACCGAAAAGGGTGGCTTATTGCAGCAATACGGAGTAACCCCCAATGCAACACTTCGTGGAACAGTAGGCAATAAATTCCGCTTCTCAAGCAGATGGAATACAGCATTTAGCACTATTAAGCAAAGTAGTATGGACACACACTATCGCGAAACGAGGTTGGCAGCCGACTTTAGTTGGGATTTGCCTTGGAAACTCCAATTGGCTTCAGACTTCTGCGCCAACATCTACAATGGCTTTGCTGATGCCTCTATTAACAAGGCTCATTGTCAGTGGAACGCTTCTTTGGCACGCCGTTTCTTGTCAGACAAATTATCAGTTCGCTTAATAGCTCATGGAATACTTACACCCCAAAACAACATTTATTCAAGCATCAATGCCACAAGTCGTGTAGAATCTTACACCGACATTCTTCCGCGTTACTTCATGCTGAGCGTTGTCTATTCTTTGGATTGGACACAAAAGAGTAAACGAAATACGAAATGATAAATAATTCAAGTTTCGGATTTAGCAAGTGCGGGCTGAATCATCGTGCAAGGCGAATGCAATCAAGCTTGCTTGAATTGCTGAGCCGCAGCCGATGATTCAGCCCGTTCAAGTTAAATCCGAAACTTGAGTTTTATTATCTCTCCATTTACAGTCTTCGCCTCACCCTGTTGTTATTCACAGGGAATGAGGCGAAGATTTACTTTTTCCTCTGACAAGTTCACTCTAATTCGTTCTCTATAGAGGAAACTATTCATTCTGGAAAATGAATAGCCTTATTCAAGGTGTGGATTTGTAAGCTATTGAAAACGCTTTTTTTGATAATCGTATATTCAGTTACATACTCCTCTATACTCATTCATTTACTATCGAGAAGCACACTCTTACATTACCACGCAAGCCTAGCATCAGAATTAAAAGCACCACTATAGAAAGAAAATTCACAATTATTTATTACCTTCGCAAATGCTAAGACAAAACTTAACTGTATTTACTTAAATATTTCAATGGGCAATGTTGTATGACTGCCCCGACAATAAAACTATGAACACAAAAGCTCTACACCCCCACCCCTTGATTAGCCTGCTTCCGCTGGCTGTGTTGATTGCACTGATTGCGCTGGTACTCCGGATTTTTCCCGACGATGCGCTGAGCGGAGCCTCACAGGTGGCACTGATGGTGGCCTCGTCGGTGTGCGTGGCCCTGTCGATGCTGGTGTACAAAACAAAGTGGACCGTGTTTGAGGAGATGATTAAAAAGACTGTGGGCGACGCAGGCGTGTCGATACTCATTCTGCTGCTCATCGGCATGATGTCGGCCACATGGATGGTGAGCGGCGTGGTGCCCACCATGATTTACTATGGCGTGCAACTGATGTCGCCATGGCTCTTTCTGCCCTGCGCTTGCATTATTTCCTCGTTTATATCGGTCATCACAGGCACTTCGTGGACAACGATTGCCACCATCGGCATTGCCCTTATGGGCATTGGCGACGCCTTAGGCATTCCACAACCCTACACGGCGGGGGCCATCATATCGGGTGCTTACTTTGGCGACAAAATGTCGCCCATGAGCGACACCACCGTGTTGGCCTCATCAATGGCGGGCGCCGACTTGTTTAGCCACATTCGCTATATGCTCTACACCACTGTGCCGAGCATTGTCATATCCTTAGTGCTCTACTTGGTAATCGGATTGTTCTACAACGGACAGGAGGTGGAGGTTAATCAGTACCTTACAGGACTGAACAATGGTTTCAACATATCGCTATGGACCATGGTCGTACCGCTCTTTACGGCCTTGCTTATTTATAAGAAGATGCCCTCGCTCATCACGCTGTTGCTCTCGTCATTGGCGGCATGCTTGTGCGCCTTAGTGCTCCAGCCCGAAGCCTTGATGCACATTGCGGGCGAAAAGCAGGTCAATGCACTGAGTCTGTTTGAGGGGCTGATGCTCACATGCTATACCAAGACCAACATCGACACGGGATTTGAGGCCATCAACTCTCTGGTGGCTACACGGGGCATGGTGGGCATGCTCAGCACAGTGTGGCTCATTCTTTGTGCCATGTGCTTTGGTTCGTGCATGGTGGCGAGCGGCATGTTGAGGAGCATTACACGCATCATACTGAAAGGCATCAAGGGCACAGCCTCGCTGGTGTGCTCCACCGTGGCATCGGGCGTGTTGCTCAACCTTGTGATGGGCGACCAGTTCCTGTCTATCATCATGAACGTGTCTATCTATCACGACGAGTATGCCGAACGTGGTTACCGTCCGGAGTTGCTCAGCCGTTCCACAGAGGACTCGGCCACGGTGACTTCCGTATTGGTGCCTTGGACGGCCTGCGGCATGACGCAGAGCACGGTGTTGGGCATTCCCACGCTGGTGTATCTGCCTTTCTGTTTCTTCAATATTATCAGCCCCATCATGAGCTGCCTGGTAGCTATTTTGGGGTTCGTGCCCAAGCCTCAACCTAAGAAAACTGCTGAAGCGGCATAAACCGGACAATGCTAAGTAGGTGTTCAAAATTATTTTATACTCAGCCCAAGTTTCACACCCCTAAAAGACTTTCATTTTTTCTATCGAGAATGCTATACTATACATATCAGAATTAGCCTTGAACATTGAAAAAATGGTTCTTCATGTTTCGTGTCAGTCGTATCTTCGGTTAGGCTGCGCCACGAACATTTTCCACTGCGCTATTCTGTTTTTTATCCCAACTGGCTTATAATTCGGAAATTGTATCAAAATCAAATAAGCATAACAATGGAACCATCTATATACAGTTTTTCACTTTGTACCGCAC
>ERZ1026846.1781-NODE-1781-length-12807-cov-3.268585_pt1 | contig 12807 bp, 10 predicted proteins | sample MGYA00380153_ERZ1026846 | MGnify/ENA primary metagenome ERZ1026846 (study PRJEB33269, sample SAMEA4719789) | human gut metagenome | biome: human-associated habitat; feature: organic feature; material: feces | place: Cameroon | collected 2013-10 ... | reverse complement strand
TCCTGCCGCCCTTCTCATTATCGCCACAACGTCAAACGAGGTGAAATCCTGCGGCTTATTGATGCAGATTACGCCGTTTATTTCATTCATTTGCTTTCAGCGCCTTTTCAAATACAGGCAGCAGCTTTGCCTTCACAAACTCTATACTGCCCTCTATGGTACAGCCTGCGGCTCTGGCGTGACCGCCGCCGCCGAACAGGGCGCACACGCTTCCTGCGTTTATCGGCTCTGCCGTTCTGACAGAGATTTTGAACGTAGCAGGACCCTTCTGCTTTACGGTAGCGCCGATAATTACGCCCTCTACCTGACGGGGAAGGCTTGCAAGACCATTGAAGTCCTCGCTGTCAACTCTGCCATTAAAGCGATCCATAAGCTCCGTTGTCAGCCATACTACCGCTACCCTGTCGTCACAGAAGAATTCCATTCCCTGCGTTATCGCCTGTTCAAGCTCCAGCCTGCCCTTTGACTTCATATCAAACAGCTTGTAATTGATGCCGGAAACATCGAACTCATAAGCCATCAGCTTAGCGGCTATTATGTGCGTTCTGCTTGTCGTGTTGGAATACTTGAAGCAGCCCGTGTCGGTTGCAAGTCCTGTGTAAAGGCAGGACGCAATCTCACCGTCAAGCTGTGCGTTCATTTCCTCCGCTATCTGAAAAATAAGCTCGCAAGCCGCAGCCGCATCGGAATCTACAAGAGTATATTTTGCAAACTCCTGTCTGCTCTAGTGGTGGTCTATCGCAAGGAATATCCTGCCGCCGTATACTTCGTCAAGGTCGCCGAGCAGTTTCCTGTCGGCAACGTCAACGCTCACTATGGTCTTTTCCTCAAAGCTCTGCTGTATCACCGTATCACGCAGGAACTCCATACGGGGCGCTATTTCATCCGCACACATAACCTTTGCCCGTTTACCCATCTTCTGAAGCATACCGCAAAGGCCGTAAGCACAGCCCAGTGTATCTCCGTCTGGGTTGGCGTGTGACAGTATCAGAAAATCATCGTTGCTTTTCAGTAGCTCTGCCGCTTTTTTAACGTCTGTTATCATTATTGTTTACCTTTCGTCATCGCCGTTATCATCGGGTTCGGCAGGTTTCGGCAGTTTGCTTATCACCTCGCTGATATGCTCGTAATAATCCATCGAATTATCCGGCACGAATATCAGCTGAGGCAGCTTGCGCATCTTCACACGCTCGTTGATTCTTCTTTTAAAGAAGCCCTCTGCCTTCTTGAGATGCTCGGCGACATTTTTCGTGGTGTCGCCGCCCTCAAGCGTTGTGATATAAACCTTGCAGTAGGACAGATCGCTTGTCAGCTCACAGCGTGATACTCCGACCATCGCCTTTACTACAGCGCCGTCCTTTATATCACGCATAGCTGTGGAGATCTCACGTTTTATATCCTCCGCAAGTCTTGCTGTATTGAAATTTGCCATTAATCTCTGTACTCCTCGGTAACAAACGCCTCGAATATATCGCCGTCCTTTATGTCGGTGAACTTTTCAAGCGTGATACCGCACTCGTAGCCTGCGGCTACTTCCTTCACATCGTCCTTGAAACGACGTAAGCCTGCTATCTTGTCAACAGCAACGATTATGCCGTCACGGACAACTCTTACCTCGCCGTTTCTCTGTACCTTACCGTCAAGCACATAAGAGCCAGCTACCACGCCGACGCTCGACAGCTTCATTACCTGTCTTACCTCAACACGTCCTGTATCAACTTCTCTGTACTTGGGCGCAAGCATACCCTTCATGGCTGTTTCGATTTCTTCTATTGCGTCATATATTACTCTGTAGAGCCTTATATCGACACCGTCACGCTTTGCGTTGTCTGCAGCCGCAGGGTTAGGTCTTACGTTAAAGCCTACTATGATAGCGCCCGATGCCTTTGCAAGCATAACGTCGCTTTCTGTTACGGCACCTACCGCACCGTGAATTACTTCTACCTTTACTTCCTCGTTTGACAGCTTTGACAGTGACTGTGAAACAGCTTCTACAGAACCCTGTACGTCTGCCTTTACTATGATGGGGAGCTTCTTCATTGAACCTTCCTCGATCTGTGAGAACAGATTATCAAGGCTGACCTTCTTGTAGAGCTTGAACTGTTCTTCCTTAGCGTCGAACTTTCTCTTTTCAACAAGCTCTCGTGCAAGCTTTTCATCTTCAACAGCCGCAAAATCATCACCGGCGCTCGGTACTTCCGCAAGACCCATTATCTCAACGGGAACAGAAGGACCTGCTTCCTTTACCGCTTTGCCCTTGTCATCACGCATTACACGGACACGTCCTACAGCAGTACCTGCGATTATGGTATCGCCTGTATGGAGAGTACCCGACTGTACAAGAACAGTAGCGATAGGACCTCTGCCCTTGTCGATTCTTGCCTCAATAACAACGCCCTTTGCAAGTCTGTCGGGGTTTGCCTTAAGTTCAAGGACATCTGCCGTGAGGTTTACCATTTCGAGAAGCTCGTCAATGCCCTCGCCTGTCTTTGCCGATACGGGAACGCAGATTACATCGCCGCCCCATTCTTCGCATACAAGACCATGCTCGGTAAGCTCCTGCTTTACCTTGTCGGGATTTGCCGTAGGCTTATCCATCTTGTTTATCGCAACTATTATCGAAAGGTTTGCAGCCTTTGCGTGATTTATCGCTTCTACCGTCTGAGGCATAATGCCATCGTCTGCGGCAACAACGAGTATCGCTATATCCGTAGCCAGCGCACCTCTTGCACGCATAGCGGTGAACGCCTCATGTCCGGGAGTGTCAAGGAATGTAATATCCCTGCCGCCTGCCTTTACTCTGTAAGCGCCGATATGCTGTGTGATACCGCCTGCTTCGCCGGACGTAACGTTAGCGTGTCTGATTCTGTCGAGGAGCGATGTCTTACCGTGATCAACGTGTCCCATAACAACAACAACGGGTGAACGGGGCTGTAAGTTCTCCTCTGTATCCTCTACCTCTTCAAACAGACGTTCTTCGATGGAAACTACAACTTCCTTGGTAACCTTTGCACCGAATTCTTCCGCTACGATACAAGCCGTATCATAATCGACCGACTGGTTGATAGTAACCATTACGCCCAGACTGAACAGCTTCTTTATAACGTCTGCGGCTGTGACCTTAAGACGTGACGCAAGCTCCGATACGACTATCTCATCGGGAACCTGTATCTCAAGCTGTTTCTTTCTTGCCTTTTCAAGCTCAAGACGCTTCAGCTTCTGAGCCTCGGTTTCCTTCTTTTTGCTGAACTGCTGCTTGCCCTTCTGCGACTTCTGGCTTATCTTCTGCTTCTTTGTATAAGCGTCATTCTGACGTCTGTTGCCGCTCTCGGTCGAAGCTATGGTTTCATACTTCTCGTTGTACTTATCAAGGTTTACATAACTGCCCCTTGTGTCAACGTGCTTTGTGACCTGCTCGCCTCTCTGTACAGCCTCACCCTTGACGTGCTTTGTGGGAGGTGCGTTTGTCTTGATATTCGCAAGGTCGATAACAGGCTGTGCCGGAGCTGTCTGCTGTGCAGGCTTAGTATCCCTGCGGTCATTTCTGGTATCGTTTCTTCTGTCGCCGTAGGGCTTTCTGTCACCCTGCTGTCTGTCGCCGTAAGGCTTTCTGTCACCCTGCTGTCTGTCGCCGTAAGGCTTTCTGTCGCCCTGCTGTTTGTCACCGTAAGGCTTTCTGTCACCCTGCTGTCTGTCACCGTAGGGCTTTCTGTCGCCCTGCTGTCTGTCGCCGTAGGGCTTTCTGTCGCCCTGCTGTCTGTCGCCGTAAGACTTTCTGTCGTTACGGTCGCCCATAGGCTTTCTGTCTGCAGGCTTGTCGCTCTTTGCTTCGGGCTTTGATTCTGCCTTTATCTCGGGCTTTGCTTCAGACTTTGTTTCTGTCTTTATTTCAGGCTTTGCTTCGGGCTTAGCCTCTGTTTTTGTTTCGGGCTTTGCCTGTACCTTTTCAGCCTTGTCGGCTTCCTTGTTGGGTTCGAGCTTCTTCTCAGCCTTCTTTGCAGGCTTTTCTGCCGGCTTTTCTTCCTTCTTTTCCGTCTTGGGCTTGCTTGCCGAAGCGAAATATGAATTGAAATTCTTCACCTGGTTGCTCTGAGAATACTTTTCGAGAACAACAGACAGCTCATCCTCAGAAAGCGAAGCCTGCGATTTCTTCTGTACTCCGAAATACTCCTGTACCACATCCGTAATTTCACTTACAGGAATATTAAGATCCTTTGCCAACTCGTTTACACGATATTTTTTATCCATTCACTGATCCCCTTTTTTATGTCAGATTTAGTATTGTATATATAAATCGGGTGTACCGCTTATTTCCCTTTATGCTCGCCCGTAAGGCTTGCGTATAAGCCTTCATCGAGAACGGCAAGCACTCCCGTGCGTTTTCCGAGGACCGACTTGATTTCGTCCATCGTACAATCGCACTGCGACAGCAGGGCACTGTATTTATCGCAGAAAAAACGCATTTCCTTCTGTGTTTTCTCCGATACGTCGCTTGCGAGAATAACTCCCGCAATTTTCGATCTCGGGTTTTTAAGTTCCTCGCAAACAGGATCGAACCCGTGTATCAGACGTCCGGACTTTCTGCAAAGACCGAGCGTACTTAAAAAATTCATTGCCGTTACTCACCGTCGCTTTCTCCGATGCTTTTCAGCAGTTCAAGATATATCTCCTCCGGTACCGCACATTTCAGAGAGCGTTCAAGCCCACGTTTTTTCTGTGCTGCCTCAAGACAGCTGCGGCTCTTGCAGACATACACTCCCCGTCCGGATTTCTTACCCGTGAAGTCGAGTACAAACTCTCCCTCGGGAGTACGGACAACTCTTACAAGCTGTTTTTTCTCTTTCATTTCTTCACAGCCCGCACATTTTCTCATCGGTATCTTTTTAACTGCCAAAGCGATCCATCCTTTCGTAAAGGGTTTTTATTCCTCAGCCTGAGCTTCTTCCTCGGCCTTTTCCTGCTTGCTCTCTATTCCTTCATAGAAGCCGCTTTCGGGGCGTATGTCTATCTTGAAGCCTGTGAGCTTTGCGGCGAGCTTCGCATTCTGACCCTTGTTGCCTATAGCAAGTGAAAGCTGGTTGTCGGGAACGATAGCCGTACAAGCCTTTACCTCGGGGTCGGGTATCTCTACTCTGATAACATCGCTGGGCTTGAGAGCCTGTGCGATGAATTCCTCAGGCTTTTCGCTGTAGAATACAACGTCCATCTTCTCTCCGCCAAGCTCGGCACATACCTTGCTGATACGCTGTCTGCCGGGGCCTATGCACGCACCGAGTGCGTCAACATCGGGGTTGTTGCTTATAACCGCAACCTTTGAGCGTGAGCCTGCCTCACGGCTGATAGCCTTAATCTCAACGGTACCGTCATATATTTCGGGTACTTCGCTCTCAAACAGACGCTTTACAAGCTCCTTGTTCACTCTTGAAATCTTGAGCATAGGTCTGTGGTCTGTTGCGGAAACACCGGAAACATAAACCTTGACCATATCGCCGGGCCTTAGTACCTCGCCGGGTATCTGCTCGCTTCTGAACAGCGGTACTTCGTTTCCGTTGAGGTTTACGGTAGCGTTGCCCGTTCTCGGCTCTGTCTTGAGTACGGTAACAGTTACTGCCTCGTCCTGAAGACCGCCCCACTGAGCAACGAGCTGTTCACGCTCTATCTCCTTAAGACCCTGCTTGATGACCTGCTTTGCCGTCTGTGCGGCAATTCTGCCGAAATGCTGTGTATCCAGCTTTATCGCTACAATATCGCCGTATTCCAGCTTTCTGCGGGTGTGAGTCTTTGCCTCCTCCATCGAGATCTGGTTTGCATCGTCCTCTACCTCTGCGGCAACTTCCTTCTGGATAGCCACGTCAAACTTGCCCTTAGCAATATCAATATCAAACTTGATATTCTCGCTTCTGGGATATTCCTTCTTGATAGCGATAACAAGTGCTGTCTGTATCTTCTCTATCAGCACAGCGGGGTCAATCCCCTTCTCCTTTGCAAGCAATGTCAGAGCCTCAAAAAGCTCCGTTGTGTTGCTGTTAGCCATTTTTAATAATTCCTCCGTTAATTATTTTTTATGCGTCAAGGGCAATTCTTCTGCACTTAGCGGCATTGAACTTCATTTCGCCGTCTTCTGTCTGTACAGTGAATTCGCCCGAATTTTCATCGTAATCTCCGAGAACGCCCGAATAATACGCCGTCTTTCCGTTTTCGTCACGCACGGTCACCTTTATCTTTTCGCCCTTCATCTTCACAAAGTGGAAAGGCTTTCTGAGCTGTCTGTCAAGCCCCGGCGAGCCTACCTCGAAAACGTCCACAAGGTCAATGCACGACAGCGTATCAACAGCCTTGTTCAGCGGTTCTGTTATTTCCTCGCATTCGGCGTCGTCTATTCCTCCGTCCGCTTTGTCGAAAAGCACCTTCAGATACCACATGGCACCCTCTTTTTCAAAGATAACGTCCCACAGCTCATAGCCGTATCTCTCGATTATCGGCAGAACCTTCTGCTCGGTAATTCTCTCGACCGTTTCCGCCTGATTCTTCTTGCCGCCTTTTTCCTTCGGCACTTTGAAAGCCTCCTTTCAGACAAGAGCCGTAAAAAGCCCTATATATAAGCTAAAGACCGAGATGAACTCAGTCTTTAGCCTACCATATTCTACTTTAAGTAAGTATATCACATATTATGCCCGTTGTCAAGCAAAATTACGTTATTTTGCCGTAAACAAGCCGTTTTTCAAAGTTTTCGGTAATTTTAAACGATTTTCTTGCGGCAGATGCGGTGTTTTCCTTCCTTTTTAGCCCTGTAAAGCTGTTCGTCCGCCTCGTCGAAATACTGCGCATAGTCAATATCGCACGATTCACTCCACGCTATGCCTACACTGCACTTTATCGTATACCTCTTGCCGCCTATCTCAGCCTTTCCCGACACCTCAAGGAAATCCTCAAACTCATCCACAACGGCAGACTCGCTCGTACTTCTGGCGAACACGATAAATTCATCTCCGCCGAACCTTCCGACAACCGCATTCGGAAACTTACTCGAAAGCAGTTTTCCTACCGTTCTCAGCACCTCGTCACCGAAGCTGTGACCGTAGGTATCGTTGAACGCCTTAAAATCGTCTATATCAAGCATAGCGAAAAAGCTCTTTGCGTTCGTCTTTTCGCTGATGAGCCGCTGAATGTGGTTTGTTGTTGCCAGCTTGTTCAGCAATCCCGTTGTGCTGTCAAGCTCGACCAGTTGTATCATTCTCTGCTGCTCACGCTTTTCATCGTCTATATCCTGTGTTCTTCCGAGAACTTTTATTACCTTTCCGCTGGCGTCCGCTACGCTTGAATAACACGTCCTTACCCAGCGGTAGCTGTTCTGATCTATTATCGTGGATCTGTAGTCGAGCGTCATACAGCTTACAGGCTTTTTGCTTGCCTTTTTCAGCGCCGCATAGAACTTTGCAGCGTCATCCGGATATACAATCTTTGTGCGTTTTGAAACCTCCGCATAGTTGCTTATGGAGCGGTTTGCCGAATCCGCCCTACCTCCGCTGTACGAAAACGTCATTATATCATCGGGAATATCATATTCAAATGTGACTGCATTCGAAGTCGCCTCAAGTATACGGTAACGCTCAAGATTTACCGCATTCTCATATTCCGCCAGTTTTCTGTTGGTCATATCCTGCACAATTGCAAGAAATACAGGGTGTTCGCTTTCTATAAAATCAACCAGCTTCGCCTTGACAAGCACCCATATGTCACTGCCGTCATAGCGTCTGCCTTTGCATTCGGCATAGAATGTTTCTCCGGTATTTACCGAACGTCCGGCTTTTTCAAAGATCATCTCAGCCGAATCTCCGTAAAGCGACGAGGTAACGCTGTCTGCATACTGTTCATACTGCTCTTTTGTGTAGCCCACCATTTCGTAATATTTCTTGTTGAAATAAAGCGACCTTACTCTGTCGGGACAAAGCTCATATATAGCAACTCCGCACATAAGATGTTCGAGCATTGTAGAGCATATAGTTTCCCAGTCATATCCCGGCTTGAAGCGGTTTTTAAGCTCGCTCATATCCCTGTTCGAAGGCTCAAGTCTTGCGGCGCATTTATTTTCAGCCATGTTATCACTCCGTTATAGAAAAGTTTTTTGTATTGTAAAAATAGATAATCTGCGTTTCACCCTATATAAAATTGTTGCATGAATCTGACGCACTGCACATATTCGTTTGCAAGCTGTTGTGCGTCAACGTTGTATTTTTTGACAAACTCCTCCACTTTGTCCCAGTTTGCGTGTTCGTAATCGACTACCAGCCTGAACACATCTCCGAAAAGTCCGTCCGCTCCCAGCAGACCGTTTTTTATTTCGTCCGTTACCGGAAGTTCCTTCATAACGTTTCCTATATCACGTTCATCGGTCGTACCTGCCACTACCGACATAAGTCCCATAAGATACATTTCTTTTCTGTGTATAAACTGCCCGGGCATTACCTTTGAGATGCTCTCACAGAATTTCGCCCTGAACAGCGCAAGCCTTATAAGCTCGTCTGGGGTATCCTTCTGCAGCCTTTGCAGACCTACAAGATATATCCATTCCTTCAGCTTTTCAAAGCCGAGCAGAACGAGCGCCTGATGAATGGTCGAAATCTTGTTCCCCGTACTGCCGTACATTACGTTTATAAGCCTCAGCAGTCTTATCGTCAGCACAACGTCCGTCGAAATGACCGCCGCTATTTCTTCATAGTCAGGCTCGGGCGAATATACAAGACCGAGTATATGAAGGAACGTCTTTGCCATAGGCGTATTCGTCCTGTGTGTCATAAGCAGGGGCTTTGCGAAGAAATAGCCCTGCATATATGTACAGCCGAGCCTTTTGGCATATTCCACCTCAAGCTGAGTTTCCACCTTTTCGGCAAGCATTATCTTATTATATGTTATACACTTTTCCGCTGTGCGTTCCACTGCCTCACGGGAGGTGTGGAAGTCAAGCTTTATTATATCGGCAAGCTCAAACAGAGCCTTTGTATTCTCGCCGTATTCATAATCGTCAAGAGCGATTATATATCCCAGCTTCTTAAGCTCTATACAGCGCCTTATTATTTCTGCGTCTGCCATTACGCTCTCAAGCAGTTCGACTACGAGTATATCGCTTGAGATCATCTTCGGCACTCCTCTTTTTATGAGGTTGCCCGTAAAATTGACGAATGCTTTTTTACCGCCTAGAACGCTTGTTATATTATCGACAAAAAATGCGTTGTTGATTACATCTGCTGTGCTTACATCTCCGTTGTTTCCTGTATATGCGTTTACTCCGGGCTGATTTCTGTAAAGCAGTTCATAGCCGTATGTATTATTATTCACATCCAGTATCGGTTGACGTGCAAAAAATACGTTCTCCACAGAGATCTCTCCTTCGCTTTAATCCTTATTTAGTAATTTTACATTATTTCACGCATAAAGTCAACAATAATACCTAATTTTCGTCTTTAATACAGAGTTTTTTGTAACTTTATACAAAAAATATGAAATATTTCACACGTTTCAGCTTACAGCTTTTTCCGCTTTTTCATTAAATTGCTTTGCAAAAAATAACAGCCGCAGATTTGCGGCTGTCGGAATTTATTTACTTATACCGTCGTTTTACTTTGCTTAGTGTTGATGAGCTTGTATCCAAGTATGCACACTGCGCTCACCACTGCGGCAATAAGAAGATTGAACGGCAGAGCCGAAGCGAACCATTCAAAATGCGACGCAAAACCGCCGACATTCATTACGTTGTACGGGTACTTATATGCGTGGAATATGCAAATAGCGGCATTCACAGCAACTGTAACGCCGATAAACCGTCCGAAGCTGTGCTTTATAAAGGTGAAAATACCGAAAGCGACTGCCAATGTGATAAGGAATGATGCGCAAGCTGAATAGATATAGAAATCAAGTCTGTCCGGCATAGTATCCTGCACCACGCAGAGCCATACACCTGCGGCGGCAACTATTGCTGAAACGATTGTTCTGAGAATTTTCATAGCGGTACCTCCTGCAATATTGAGGAAAATAATTTTTGTTCACATCTTGATAATTTGACAAAGTATAGTTACCTTATCTATTATAAGTATATCAACACTCGGCTATATCCGCAATTGACATATTCCACAAAAAAACTATAACGGTTTGGTAATATTCACAGTGCAGAAAAGCGGCACACCTTCTCAAAGGCATACCGCTTGATAATAATTGCGTTATCAGCTTTTAAGGCAATACCGCATAATTATTGTCGTGCGATTGCGCAGTCAGATTTTTCGTCAGATTGTATAAATTGAGTGCAGGCAGGCTTGCGCCTGTCAAGCGAAATTTGTGCAAGATGGCGGAAAATATGCAAGCAAGCGTGCGGCAAAGGCGATAGCCGTTAATTGTGCGGTGTTGCCTTAAAGTAGCTGTACAGCCTGCACATAAGCATACCGTTATACAGCTTTCTGTTCTTGTCCGCTTTCTTACCGAACAGCTCCTCAAACTCCCCGTCGGGAGTGATTACAAATAATCTCCTGTTTTCTGTCGGGAGCAATCTTTTGCCCATAACTTTATACAGCTCGTGTGCCTGCTCCTCGTCAAGCATACGCTCGCCATAAGGTGGATTGCAAAGTACAACGGTACAGCCCTCCGGATATGTAAATTCCGCAACATCACGCTGCTCGACCTCGATATATTCACCCACGCCTGCCTTTACTGCGTTGTCACGGGTAAGTCTTACGGCTTCGGGGTCTATATCAAAGCCGTACAGCTTAAAGTTTTCGGGCTTTCTGATGTTCGCTCTGAGCGCTTCTCTTTCCTCGTCCCACATTTCCTTGGGCAAAAACTCCCACTGCATAGCGGTAAATTCCCTGTCAAGACACGGCGGTATGTTAAGCGCCTTGAGTGCGCTCTCGATAAGCAGTGTTCCGCTTCCGCAGAACGGGTCGCAGACAATATCGTTGTCCCTTATCCCCGCCGCAAGCGTTTCCTTTATAGGTGCGGCATTGGAAAAACGGCGGTAGCCTCTCTTGTGAAGCCCCTCGCCCGATGTATCAAGCGTCATTGTGACATTATCCTTCATTATTGAAAAACGGAACTGGAACAATGCTTCGGTTTCCTGAAAATAGCCGATTTTATAAACGCTTTTCATTCGCTCGACCATAGCCTTCTTGATTATCTTCTGGCAGGCAGGAACGCTTGTCAGCTTTGAATTAAGGCTGAAGCCCTTGATAGGGAATCTGTCGAACTTTCCGACATATTTTTCAATAGGGATTGCATTTACCCCCTGAAAAAGCTCCTCAAATGTTCTTGCCCTGAACTCCGAGAGAAGTATTCCCACACGCTCTGCGGTCGACAGACACATATTCGCCCTTATAAGCACACGCTCGTCACCTGTAAACGTCACCCGTCCGTCCGACACGGCTATATCCTCTCCGCCTATCCTGCGTACCTCGAAGGAAAGCGTCTTTTCAAGTCCGAAATGACAAGGTGCTGTAAGTCTGAATGTCATATATCAATGATCCTTTCACGAAAACAGCGGCTGATGTAAGCCGCTGTCATTGTTGAATTTTCTCAGTTCGAGCTTGTACTGCTCGTATCTTCTTCCGCTTTCTGCGTACCCCAGTCGGGTACAAGCAATGTTTCACCGCCGTGCTTCTTTACATACTCGCCGTCTTTATGCGTTGAATCGCACGTCTTTGGCAGATTATCCGCCTTATAATAACCCACAGCGGTATTCTTGCATTTTGACGTTGCAAGAAGTCCTGTTTCGGTACAGTATTTCTTTTCGACTACGTTTGAATCCTTTGCAAAGGTCTTTGTGGAATCCTCGTTCACAACATTCACCATAAAGTTGTGCCATACCTGCGCAAGATAAATATAGTTTGTTGTGCCGATGTTCTTGTTATCGTCAAAACCGAGTCTTATAACACCGCAGTAATCCGCAGTAAGTCCCGCAAACGCAAGAACACGCTCATCGTTTGAAGTACCTGTCTTGCCGACTACCTCTATACCGTCGATTTTCGCATATCTACCCGAGCCGTTTGTAGTATCCGTAACCGCCTTGAGCAGTCTGTTTGTTATATATGCGCTGTCGCTTTCCATTACTCTGTCACCGAGAGGCTCCTGCTCGATAACCGTCTTATCGTTGTAGTCGGTGATAAGGTTGTACAGCTTAGGCTCGTAATATACACCGCCCGAGCCGAATATCTGATATGCACCGGCAAGCTCCATAAGCGTCATGCCCTGCGTAAGCTGACCCAGAGCAATGGGCGAATATGCCTTGTCATAGGTGTAGTCAAGCGTTGTAACGTTCAACTTATCCGTAAGGAAGTTGAAGCAGGTGTCTATTCCGAGTACCTGTGCCATACGGACAGCGGTCGTGTTCTTTGACTGCTGTACCGCATACCACGCCGGTATATATCCGCCCGAGCCGTAATCGCCCTCAAAGTTACTCGGCCAGCTTGTACCTTCGGGAAGCGTGATACATTTATCCAGTATCATCGAAGAATAGTTGATTATATCCTTATCTACAGCCTGACCGTAAACTGAGATAGGCTTCATTGTCGAACCGATAGGCAGTATAGCCTGTGTCGCTCTGTTGAAGCAGCCGTCACCGGGCTTATCACCGATACCGCCTGCAAGAGCCACTACGTTACCTCTGTAGTCGGTAAGAACAAATGCCGCCTGAGCGCAGTTTTCTTCTATTGCGGTTTTATCATAGCTGTAGAAGAAGTTGTTCGGATCCTTGAAGAAGGTTTCCAGCTTCTCCTGTATATCCATATCCATATTGAGATATATCTTGTAGCCGCCCTTATAAAGATC
>ERZ1026846.1773-NODE-1773-length-12845-cov-6.734246_pt1 | contig 12845 bp, 18 predicted proteins | sample MGYA00380153_ERZ1026846 | MGnify/ENA primary metagenome ERZ1026846 (study PRJEB33269, sample SAMEA4719789) | human gut metagenome | biome: human-associated habitat; feature: organic feature; material: feces | place: Cameroon | collected 2013-10 ... | reverse complement strand
CAATTATAATCTAACATCCTATGTGTGGTCAATTAGTTACAAAAAGGTAACCGGGGTTACTTTTTTGTGACCAGGTAATAAAAAAGTGCGTACTTTTTTCGAAAATCAGAATTTGTTATGTTGATAATGCAAGAGGGCAACAGCCCAAAAATAAAATTATCAGGAGGTAACAGAAGATGGCATTATCAAATATTGCAGATTGGGAAGACGATAAGGACAAGCAGGCAGGTGCAGCATGTGGAGCATCCGACAAACCGGCAGCGTGCGGAACAGCATGTGGAGCATCCGACAAACCGGAAGCGTGCGGAACAGCATGTGGAGCGTCTGACAAGCCGGAGCAGAAATAAGATGAAGAAATAAGGAGGCATGGACAGGATGAGTCAGTATTTTGCATTTCAATGGCATATCACAGATGAGTGTGATCAGCGGTGTAAGCACTGTTATATATTTTCAGGGACAGGATGTAAGGAATTAAAGAGCATGACCTGGGAGCAGATGCAGGAGGTTGTGGCGAACTGTGAAGATTTCTGTAAGGTCTATCACAGAGTACCGTACTTCTATATTACTGGCGGCGATCCTATCCTGCATCCTGATTTCTGGAAATTGATGGTTCTGTTAAAGAGCAAAAATATTCCATTTACAATCATGGGAAATCCATTCCATCTGAACGATGAGATCTGTAAAATGTTAGCCGTTTGTGGCTGTGAAAAATACCAGATGTCGTTAGATGGAATGAGAGAGACCCATGACTGGTTTCGGAAACCGGGCAGCTTCGATCTGACGCTGGAAAAAGTCGGCTGTCTGAATCGGGCAGGAATCCGGAGCATTATCATGAGTACGGTTTCAAAGACAAATATGCATGAGATACCGGATATTATCGATGCAGTTGTTCAGGCTGGCGTGGATGTGTATGCATTTTCAAGATATGTACCGACCGGTGGAGAGGTCGATACCAGCATGACACCGGAGGAGTACCGGGAGCTTTTGTCTGTCTGTGATGCGAAGTATAAGGCATATGAAGCGGCAGGTTGCAAGACGTATTTTAATAAAAAGGATCATCTGTGGACGTTATATGAGTATGAAACAGGAGCGTTTACGCTGCCGGAAAATGCACAGGTAGGCATGATCTGTGCGGGTTGTAATTGTGGTAACTGCCATATCACGATCTCATCAAATGGTGACGTGATGGCATGCAGGCGTGTTATGGACAGCAAGGTGGCAAATGTATTTGAGGACCGGCTGGCAGATGTGTGGATCTGTCAGATGGAGAAATACAGAGATTATGAGAAATTCAGCAAATGCAGCAAGTGTGAATTAAAGGAATGGTGTAGAGGGTGTCCGGCTGTTGCAAATGGAACGACCGGGAGCTTTTACGGAGCAGATCCTCAGTGCTGGAAGACAAGAAATGAGATTACTGGGGAGGTGCTTCCATGTTAACAAGAAAACAGGGAAGAATTAAAATTGTAGAGTAAACAAACGCAAACAGGAATGCGGATGTCTGGTTATTTTGTATTGGAGGAACGATAGATGGATTTAAAAACATGCTTAAAGAAGATGCAATTGGTAGGAGTTCTTGCATTTGCAACAGTGGATAAGGATGGTGCGCCGCAGATACGGAATATCAGTGCGATTCATTATGAATCGGATGCCCTGTATTTTTATACGGCAAGGGGGAAGAATTTCTGTCAGGAACTTCTGGAAGATGGACGGGTTCAGATCCTTTGCTATACAAAATATAAAGAGACGATACGACTGTCGGGAAAGGCATATGCGGTGCGCGAGGAAGAACAGGAGAAATGGCGTGATACCATCTTTGAGGAGCAGCCTTATCTGGCAAATGTCTATCCGGGTAATACCAGAAGTATAGGTATTATATTCTGTATTGATCAGGGTGAGGTAGAATATTTTAATCTGGGCGTGAATCCGATATTTCGTGAGACATACAGCCTTGGAAATGCTATAATCCGGGAAAAGGGGTATGTGATAACAGATGCCTGTATCGGCTGTGGTAAATGTGAGAAACTCTGTCCCCAGAGGTGTATCGAGAGAGGAACACCATATAAGATCAATCAGCAGCATTGTCTGCATTGTGGAAATTGTTATGAGAACTGTCCTGTTCAGGCAATCATGCGAAAGTGACCGATAGAAATAATGAAATGGATATACAGACAGAAACAGAGCGACAGATTATGAAAAAGATTAAGTATAGAAATGATAAAATAACATTTGAAACATTTTTGTCCGGGACACCTGCCAGAGATTATGTGTTCCAGAAGACGCCATATGAGGAACAGATCCGTTTGGCTTCCCAGATGTTACAGGATGCAGAGTACGTTCTGGTTGGAGCAGGAGCAGGGATGAGTGCAGCGGCAGGCGCGCAGTATGGCGGAACATTTTTTGAGGAGAATTTCGGAGAGTTCCAGAAGAAATATGGAAAAGGGCCATATATGCAGGATATGTATTCTGCAGGCTTTTACCCGTACCCGGATGAAGAAAGCTACTGGGGCTACTGGTCGAAACAGGCGATCCTTGGCGGTATTGATCTGGATGTGACACCGCTTCATAAAACGTTTTTAAGTATGTTTTCCGGTAAGAAGATATTTGTCTTAAGCACAAATGCAGATGGTCAGTTTGTCAAAGCAGGGTTGCCGGAAGATCAGATCTTCTGCACACAGGGAGATTATTTCCATATTCAGTGCGGAAAAGGCTGTCATGATAAACTTTACGATGCGGTAGATCTGTTCCGGCAGATGGATCAGGCACGGAGGGATTGCAGGATACCGATCTATATGGTTCCGAAATGTCCGGTGTGCGGCGGGGCTATGGACATGAATCTGCGAAAAGATCAGCATTTCGTTCAGGATGCAGCATGGTATGATGCGGAGCAGAGATTTGGAGATTTCCTGTCTGAGGCAGAGAAAGGCAGATTGGTGCTGCTGGAACTTGGCGTTGGATTTAACACACCAATGATAATTAGATTTCCATTTGAAAAACTGGTCAGAGAGAATAAAAATATCTCGATAATCCGTCTGAATCTGAATGAAGCAGTTGTGCCGGAGAGTCTTGGTGACCGCGCGGTCGGAATTAATGCAGATATGAAAGAAAGCATTATGGATATGGAAGGAAGCAGAAATTGATGAATCACGAGGAACAGAGAAAATGGCTGATCCGGAATTTGCTGGATGAAGATGCATATTATAAGAATTACAGAATTCCGGAAGATGAACAGGAACAGAAGGATCTTCTGCGCTCTCTGATGAATGTACGGATGCCGAAGAAGATCAGTCAGGAATTTTTATGGATTCAGGACGAATATCTGACAGAGGAAAATAAAAAGGCAGGAGTCATAGATTTTACAGAGCTGTCTCCGACAAAATCAGATGACCGGATCTATCTCTGGCAGGGAGATATAACAGCACTAAAGGTGGACGCAATCGTGAATGCCGCAAACAGTCAGATGTGCGGTTGCTTTCGTCCAATGCATAATTGTGTGGACAATATCATTCACTCAAAGGCAGGAATAGAGCTCAGGCTGCGCTGTAATGATATCATGCAGGCGCAGGGACATGAGGAGCCGACCGGACAGGCAAAGATCACACCGGCATTTAACCTTCCATGTAAATATGTACTTCATACAGTAGGTCCGATCGTGCAGGAACGGCTGCGGAAGGAACACGAAGAATTGCTGGCATCCTGTTATCGTTCCTGTCTGGAGCTTGCAGAAGAAAATGGAGTATCAAGTATTGCCTTTTGCTGCATTTCGACAGGCGTATTCATGTTCCCGAATAAACGGGCAGCGGAGATCGCAGTAGAAACCGTGCAGAAGTATCTGGAAGAAACAGGAAGCCGGATGCAGGTGGTATTTAACGTGTTCAAGGATGAGGATTTACATATATACAAAAGGTTACTTGAATACTGAGAATACTTACTTCATAAAAACTTCATACAAAAAAGTTCTTGACTTGGAGTAAAGTTCAAAGAGTATGATAGGAGTGTACGAAAAAGGTATACTCCTTTTTAGTATATAAATACGGAAAGCATCAGAGCATAGGCGCATAAGCGCTGAAACAAGTTTAAGTAAGATGGAGAGTGATAGTATGAAGACTACAAACAGAGAAGAATTTGAGAAGCAGAACGTATTTGGAACAGGAAATGCAAATACAGCATTTGCACAATATTTTATTGGGGATTCCTTTTTGAATCCGCTGACAGACACGAAAACAGGATTGTTTCTTGCAAATGTAACCTTTGAGCCGGGATGCCGTAACAACTGGCATATCCATCATGCAACAAAGGGGGGCGGACAGCTTCTGATCTGCACAGCCGGAGAGGGCTGGTACCAGGAAGAAGGAAAAGAGGCAGTCAGTCTTGTACCGGGAACGGTCATTACAATTCCGGCAGAAGTAAAACATTGGCATGGTGCGAAGAAGGATAGCTGGTTTTCCCATATCGCAGTAGAAGTACCGGGCGAGAATTGCAGCAATGAATGGTGTGAGCCGGTCACAGATGAAGAATATAATAAGTTAGCATAGGAAAGGTGGATCTATCATGGCAGTAAAACAGACAGCAGGAAGAACACAGCTTGGAGAATTTGCTCCAAAGTTTGCAGAATTAAATGATGATGTATTATTTGGCGAGGTATGGAGCAGAGAAGATAAGCTGTCCCTCAGAGACCGGTCACTGGTAACTGTAGTTGCATTAATGGCACAGGGGCTTACCGATGAATCCTTCCGTTATCATCTGATGAGTGCAAAGGCAAACGGAATCACACAGGAGGAAATTGCAGAGATCGTTACACATGCAGCATTTTACTGTGGATGGCCAAAGGCATGGGCAGTATTTCGTATGGCAAAAGAAGTCTGGGCAGAAGAAGATAAGTAGGAGAAATGTGGCAGTTGTGGTATAATGAACATTGGTGTACCATAATAAAATGTAGACAGGAGACGGCATGGAAAAGTTAGTATTAATACATGTAGATGACATCGAATATCACAAGATACAGAACATTGCGAGCCGGATGAAGATCACTGTAGACCGGATACCGGAAGAAATAGTGACAGCGAATTATAAGTTGGGCGAGCTTGTAAATGGAGTCTATAAAAACGCCGCAGATACGATAGATGGAACTGGTAGGAAACAGGAAAATGTGACAGGACATTCTTCAGAGACAGGGGCGGTGAACGCACAGGCAAAGAGCCGTGCAGACAGCTTAATTCTGGTATGCAATCTGAAAGAAAAACGGCTGGATAAGATGTTGTTTGAGCTTCGTCATGCTGAGGTGAAGGTTATGTATAAAGCCATTCTGACACCAAGCAATCAGAACTGGACAGTTCCGATGCTGATGCAGGAGCTTCGCAGAGAACGATTTGCAATGATGAGAAAGTAAAAAAGAATCGTACAGGGATAAATTTGATTCTCCTGTACGATCATTTTTTATAGTACGATTTTTATACTTACAGATAAAACTTCATACTTTACCTACGCTTTCGGCTGCTGTTGGGTGATACAGTGGATATTGCCGCCGCCGTAAGCAATTTCTTCGGTACGGACACCGACAACCTTACGTTCCGGGAACATGGACTGTACCTGATGAATTGCAAGAGCGTCATTTTCATCACCATATTGTGGCAGGATGATGCCGCCATTTACGATCAGGAAATTCAGATAAGAGGCGATTGCAAGGTCGCCGTTTTTTCTTGGAGTGCTTCCGGGGACTGCATCGACTGTTTCCATGCCCTTCAGATAAACCGGAGCTTTGGTTGTACAGAGCTTATGGACGATCAGCTTCCTGCCTTTGGCATCTACAGCATTTGACAGGGTGTGGTAAGCGGCCTGTGCTTCTTTATAGAATGGGTCAGTCGGATCATCTGTATAGATGCAGGCAACTTCACCGGGACGGACGAAGCAGGCGACATCATCGATATGTCCATTTGTCTCGTCGGGATCGATGCCGTCCTTGATCCAGATGATCGTATCGACATTCAGATAATCTTTTAATTTCTGCTCGATCTGAGCTTTTGTGAGATGAGGATTTCTTCCCTTTGACAGCAGGCACATCTCGGTGGTGATCAGTGTACCTTCCCCATCGACATGAAAAGAGCCGCCCTCTAATACGAAATCACCGGTTCGGTAAGAATCAATCTGTTCCAGTTCGCAGATCTTGGATGCGATCTGGTCGTCTTTATCCCAAGGAAAATACAATCCGTCGACCAGTCCGCCCCAGGCATTAAAGGTCCAGTCACAGGCACGGGTTTCGCCTTTATCATTTATCAGAAAAGTTGGTCCCATATCTCTGCACCATGCATCGTTACTGCTCATTTCAACGATCCGTACGCCGGCAGGTAGCATGGTTTTTGCATGTTCATATTGTGCGGCAGATACGCACATTGTAACAGGTTCGAATTCTGAGATCGCAGCAGCTACATTTGCAAATGTTTTTTGTGCCGGTTTCGCACCGGCTCTCCAGTTGTCGGTTCGTTCCGGCCAGATCATAAAGATCTGCTTTTGTTCTTCAAATTCTCCCGGCATACGGAAACCGTCAGCCTTTGGGGTCGAGTTTGTAATAAGTTTCGCCATTCCTGTATCCTCCTTGTATCGTAAATAAAATATCCATAGCGTGTTTGAAAAATCATCTCTTGCGGGCAGGAGATTTTTCAGTCTTATATTTGATAAAACAAAAAACGGAGCAACTCATTTTCTGAATTGCTCCGTTGCATGTGTCTGTATTTATTTCTTATTACGATAGCACAGAGATTATTGAAAATCAATATGGAATTGGATCTTACAGATCATTTACCCGTCCCATGAACAGGATCATTCCGGTATCCTGATCTTCAATGACATAGACAAATGGCTGGTCAACGATGAAGTTATAGGATTCTTCCGGTGGCATCATAGCAGTTTCCTTTATTATGATATCCGTCTCCGCGGCAGCCTTTGTTCCGTTTTCATCAACGATCACTTTTGCTTTGTGAGAAACGGAAGATACCGCGATGCCATCTGCGATCTTTGAGAAATCAGCAGAAGCATATGCAGACCGGATTCCAAGTCTGTTCAGGATATCATCCAGACCGTTGATACTCTGTTCATCTGTGAATTTTGGAAGCTGAATGGTCTCTATCTCAGGAGAATCAGCATTATCCAGAGAGTCGATAAGTGCCTGTTTCTCATCACTGCTTAAAGCATCGAACAGGTTGGTGATCGTATCGCCTTCTTTAGATGGAAGGAATACTTTCATTACAACAGAATCACCATCGTAAGGAAGTACGATTCCTTTTATCGATCCGCTATCCGCATAAGAGAATCGTTCATCGTACAGATGCATCATTGGTACGGTAGAATCTCCGTTTGTTCCGTGGAAAGTATCATCGTATGTGTTACCCTCTGTAAATGGTGTCTGCCATTTTCCTTCAAAGTAAACCGCATTAATGAGCATCATAACAGTATTTGTCGAAAGTTCATTCATGATGGATGGGATCATCTGATTTGTATGTTCATTTACCCAGTTGTTTACATCCTTCACAACCTGATCGGCATGATCCGTAAAATCGGCTTCATATATCTCACCATGGTAATAGGTCTTGGCCGGAAGCAGAAAATCATCTGAGATATTAGCCGCCCAGTCTTTTCCGGTGGTCATCCAGATGGAATTTGCAGTATTTACATATGTCTGCTTGGACCAGTCTTTGTTCAGATAGCTTTGCATTTCCGTATTCCAGGTTGAAAGATCTTTGATGCCAAGTGTTGATTCCAGTTCCGTTTTCGTTTCGCCCCCGGCACCCTGATCGAGCATGGACAGTGCACTGGAAATACTGTAAGGGGAATAAAAACAGTTGCTGTCTTTTGGAAGTGCATCATACAGGTCAAATGCAAAATTGTTGACACCGTTTTTAAGTTCCTCATAGGAATCGACGGGCGCCGGTTTTGCTCCGACTGCGATGTCACTTCCGAGTTCCTTTGATGCTAAAAGTTTTTGTTTGGTGACGCTGCCGCCATTATTATCTGCGTTTCTGCATCCTGCAAGACTTGTGCACAGACATGCACCAAGTAATAAGCTGATTATCTTTTTATTCATAAATAATCCTCCATTTCTTTCGTGGTCAGATATGAATAATACTAACATATATCAGTGAATAAGAATATTCAAAAAAATATATAGTCTTATCAATGTCCGGTTTATTTGCTTCTTTAATTTACATACGAAAGAAAATGGAGGATTTATGGAATTATTTTAAAAATTTTTATTCTTCGGTCACGGAATAGGTGGCAGCTTCATCCGATAAGGATTCCGCATCTACACCGAGATCTTTTTCCGCATTTACAAACCATGCCGGAGTATCGGAAGATACATTCATGTTGTTGAAGATATAAGTACCATCTGCATCAAACAGATATTCGGCATAGCCATAATCATCGGCAGTTCCGCCTATGACGATCACATGTGTGATATGATCGGCATCCGTGTAATCATATCGGAAGTAGGTATCTGTACTGCATTTGTCTGTGATATCGGTCTGCTGTCCGTTCAGGGTGAAATACAGTCTTCCGGCTTTCGCGGTGACATAGGTTTGATCGGTTGATTCGATACGGAAAGACATGGTAGCGTCTTCTGCATCGTATTCGACCTTCGTACCATTTGCAGTAGAGAATACCTTATGCACCCAGGTGCTTCCGGTTGCTGCCAGACAGATGCCATTTGACAGACAGAAGATGGCTGCCAGTCCGGCAACTGCGTAGGAAAGTCTGCGTGTGATCGTGTGGATCCGCAGCTTCTTTGAGCGTTCCGGGGTGATGTTGATGACTGCATCTGAGTGGATCATGTCAAATGTTTTCTTATAGCGTTCTTTATTCTGATTGTTCATAGTCCCAAGCCTCCTTTAGGGTGTCACGAAGCACGGTACGTCCGCGGTTTAACCGGACCTTTACGTTGCTTTTGCTGATCTTTAGAATGTCTGCAATTTCCTTAATGGAATAGTCTTCATAATAAAACAGATGGATCACTGTCCGGTATTTTTCCGGCAGCTTCATGACTGTTTCAAATAATTCCTGGCTTTCAGTATCAGAAAAATTCAGTTGTTCCATATAATCTTCCAATGATGTCCGGTTCCTGTGCCAGAAGGTGCGAAGCATATTTTTTGACTGATTGATCGTAACACGGATCAGCCATGCCCTGATATGCATTTCATCGTTAAAATCCGCGGCACCTGAATGATAGCGTAGAAATGTTTCCTGAACAACATCTTCGGCATCCTCCCGGTTCTGACAAATGGAAAATGCAATGCGGAACAGATTGTCCTGATACATTTGTATAACAGTTTGTGTTGGTAATCGCATAGTCACATCCTCTTTTCTTGTGTTAAAAGGCCTTTCAATAATAACACAATTCATCCGGTTTAAAGGTTACAAAAATACAAATTATACTTGCATAAAATTTGTATTGTTTTATCATTTGATAGTGTAGGTATGAAATGACAGAAAGAGAGAAAAGATAAAATGGTAAAAAGTTTGTTAGTTGGCGTTGGAGGCGGCATAGGTGCAATTCTTCGATATTTGATTGGTTTAATACCGGTGGGAGCACAAAACAGCTTTCCGATAAAAACATTATTGATTAATGTAATAGGAGCATTTGTTATTGGCTTAATTTCTGTGTCGGCAGAAAAGTATCAGGTATCACCACTTCTGGTTTTGACATTAAAGACGGGAGTGTGCGGTGGATTTACGACGTTTTCTACATTTGCACTGGAAACAGATCAATTAATACAGAGCGGGAATTACGGATTTACGATACTTTATATAGGATTAAGTGTGATATTAAGTGTTGCTGCGGTATTTGCTGCACAAATACTTATGAAGTAACGATGAAACGATGAAGATTTATGGGAATAGAGGGCTGACGATATGGATAAGAGAGAGCAATATATAGATAAACAGATTATAGAGCAAATAATGGAACTGCGAAAGCAGCTCCACCGGATCCCGGAGCATTCCATGCAGGAAGTAAAGACAAAACAGTTGCTGATGGATTTCTTAAAATCGCATACAGCATTAGAGATCGTAGATTGTGGGGCATGGTTTTATGCGGTGAAAAGAGCATATGATCGGGTAACCACAGAAAATGATAAAACATTCCATGTGAGTGACGTGGCTGCGGAAATACCAGAGCAAATGACGGAATATAAGCCACCGATTGCATTCCGGGCAGATATGGATGCGGTATGTGGCAAGGATGGAAAGCCGGGACATTTCTGTGGACATGATGGACACAGCAGTGTGCTATGTGGACTTGGCTTGTATCTGGACAGCAGAAAAGATCCGTTGACACAGGATGTATATCTGATCTTCCAACCGGCGGAGGAGATTGGAAAGGGCGCAGAGCTTTGCAGAAGCCTGATCAAAGAAAAGCATATCGGAGAAATCTATGGCTTTCATAATATACCGGGGAAGTCGCTTGGAACGGTACTTGTGAAGGATGGAACATTTGCATGTGCTTCAACGGGCTTAGAGATCCACATGACAGGAACGCCGAGCCACGCAGCATATCCGGAAGCTGGCAGAAATCCCGGATATGCACTTGCCGGACTTCTGCTTCAGATTGAAGAACTGACAAAGCAGTTTAATGAGACGAAGGGATTTGTCCGCATGACTTTGATCGGGATGAAACTTGGAAGTGAGAACTACGGTGTAGCGGCATCGGACGGGTATCTGAGACTTACCGTTCGAAGCGAAGGCGAACAGGTATTTCGTGAGTATCTGGCAGAGATCCGTAAGCTGGCAGAGGTTATGGCACAGAAGGAAGCTCTGGAACTTTCGATAAAGGAGATTGAACGGTTTCCATCTACGGATAATCATGCGGAACAGGTGCAGAAGATCCGGGCGTGTGCGGCTTCTCACCAGATTCCATATATAGAGCTGCCTGAGCCGATGCGCTGGTCGGAGGACTTTGGCTGGTACTTGCAGGAGACAAAGGGCGCATTTTTCGGCATTGGTGATGGAGAGGATTATGCCCAGCTTCATACAGAGCATTTCGAATTTCCCGATTCCATACTTGAAACCGCAGTTACTATGTTTGCCGGGTTGTGTGTTGACATAAAAGAGGGGGAATGTTAATATAATATCAAAAGATGCTACCGGTAGACGGTTAGCCTTGATAATGTTTTGGTCACAAAAAGGACCGCTCACAGTTTACCGGGCTGGGCGGTTTTTTTGTGCCTATTTATTGCTCTTAGAACCAACGGTATAACCAAGAGCAAAGCAAGTAATGCATAAGCTGATAATGGCTATAAAAAGCTCCGTTGTAAGCATAAGCACCGACCTCCTCAACAGATTTCCATAAATGGATTTCTATATAAACACAGGCTATAACTCCTGTGGAGAAGACTGACTGCCTACCGAATAGGGTAGCACCGTGATTATTATATCAAACAAATGTTCTACATGTAACTTTAAATAATTATAAATGTTCACTTGTCAGATAACACAAATCTGGTATATAATGAAAAAAGAGCAGAGAGGTTCGACGATGTGCGAATTCTCTGTTTTTTTTACTTTATAGGAAAGTACGCCCTATTCATAAGTTTATTGTTGATGATTGAGGGATGGAAAATATGCCTTTAATAATTATTTTAAGCCCAATGTGGCTGAAAGGAGAACATAATGAACAGACCAATGAGAAGGCAAAAATGTGAAGTTACAGATCCGGTGAAGATCGAGCAGATCATAAAGAAAGCAGGCGTGGTTCATCTTGGGATGGTGGATGAAGGAAAGGCATACATTGTTCCATTGCATTATGGATATATTTATAAGGATGGAGGACTTACGTTATATATGCATGGCGCAACGGAAGGACGCAAATATGACGTGATCGCAGCTAATCCAAATGTATTTATCGAGATTGATACAGATATGGTACTGACCAGTGGTGGTGAAGTTCCATGTGAATATGGGGCATATTATGCTTGCGTGATGGGTGAAGGAACTGCCAGCATTCTGACCGATGTTGATGAGAAGGTTATGGGACTGGAGCTTATAATGAAGAGTCAGCTGGGAAGAGATTTTATCATTACAGAACCAATGACAAAATTGGTGAATGTGATCAAGGTTGTTGTTCCGGAATTATCGGTAAAAATGAATCAAGAAAAATAAATAGTTGGCAGTAGTTGAATGATGTAAGAGACAGAGATTAGGAAATTCAGGAGAATCCAAAATGGAAGCGAATCGTATCGAAGAAAAATATATAAATATGGTGCGGATATCCTGGCATCAGAGGGTATGCAGAAAGAAAAAACATTTGTGCAACATGGTTCAATAACCTGTTACGATCATTCCCTGCGGGTGGCGGAGAAAAGTCTGGAGCTTGCAGAGAAATGTTCCGCATATATTGATGAACGGTCGCTGGTGCGTGGAGCACTGCTTCATGATTATTTCTTGTATGACTGGCATGAGAAGGATGGCGGACATCGGCTGCATGGTTTTTTTCATGCAGAACGAGCCTTGCATAATGCCAGACGGGATTTCAATTTGAACTTCATTGAGCGGGATATCATCCGAAAGCATATGTTCCCACTCAACATAACACCTCCAAAGTTCCGGGAGAGCTGGATCGTAACATGGGCGGATAAGTTGTGCGCCGCCGAAGAAACCACCAGAGTCCTCCGCCTTGCCGTCACAAAAACCGTCAGAGGCTGATCATAATGCAGCATGCTGCATATAGCTAAAGAATAATATTGACATCTATAGAAAAAGAACAACATTATACATATTTTCGCAAGCTGTTTGCAGCTCGATAAATGTATGATGTTGTCTTTTTTTTATTACGTTTTTTGATAGAAATTATTGATTTATGTAAG
>ERZ1026846.1766-NODE-1766-length-12883-cov-62.185376_pt1 | contig 12883 bp, 10 predicted proteins | sample MGYA00380153_ERZ1026846 | MGnify/ENA primary metagenome ERZ1026846 (study PRJEB33269, sample SAMEA4719789) | human gut metagenome | biome: human-associated habitat; feature: organic feature; material: feces | place: Cameroon | collected 2013-10 ... | reverse complement strand
AGGTGAACATCGGCAACCGCATCATCGCCGTGCTTCAGAGCGGCGAACCGGATGCCGCCTTCAAGGCTCAGCAGCTGAGCGAACCGAAGAAGATGTTCCAGGATATCGTAGATGGTCTTTTCAAGGATACCGGCAAGACCATCATCCGTACTGCCAACGAAATCCGCTTCAACCAGATAGGTGAGCAGCTCTCGCCTTATCAGCTCTCGGCTGGTGAGAAGCAGATTCTCGCCATCCTCCTTACCGTACTGGTGGAGGACAACCAATCTTATGTCCTCTTTATGGATGAGCCGGAAATCAGCCTTCACTTCGAATGGCAGAAGCAGCTCATCGGTCTGGTGCTGAAACTCAATCCGAACATCCAGATCATCATGACCACCCACAGTCCTGCCGTGGTGATGGACGGATGGACCGACCGGGTGACGGATGTGAACGATATCACGATATAAGTGAAAAAGAAGTATTATGGCTAAACGTTTAACCGATAACATCAACTCGCTTTACTTCGAGGCTGCCAACAGGATGACCTCGAAGAAGGCTCGGCGCAAGATAGTGGCTTACGTCGAGAGCTACGATGATGTCTTCTTCTGGCGGTCGGTGCTGGGAAAGTTTGAGGATGAGACGCGCTATTTCGAAATTCTGCTTCCTACCCGCAACAACCATCTCGACCGTGGCAAGAAGGCGGCTATCAGCAATATGCTCAAAGGGGTGGGCAAGGATATGATAGCCTGCGTGGATGCCGACTACGATTTTCTGCGGCAGGGTACTACCGAGGCTTCTCAGCTGATGCTGGAGAATCCTTATATCTTCCATACCTACGCTTATGCCATCGAGAATTTCCAGTGTTATTCCAAGGGTTTGCACGAAACCTGCGTGATGGTGACGTTGAACGATACCCATATCTTCGATTTCGAAAGATTCATGGAGGCGTATTCCCGTACGATATGGCCGCTCTTCGTGTGGCATCTTCTCTTCTATATCCGTCATCGCAAGATGTCGATGCATTTTGATATGGCAGAGTTCGACAAGGTCATCGTATTGCCATCAGTCAGAATCCAGGACCCTCAGCAGGCTATCAATTATCTTGCCAAGAAGGTGAGGGCGAAGCTTTTCCAGCTGGAGCGCCGCTTCAAGACGTTCAAGGATGAACTGCCGGATATGATCCAGTATCTGAATAATCTGGGGGTAAACGAGCATAACACCTATTTATATATACAGGGTCATCATCTTTTCGATCTGGTGGTTTGCCCTTTGGTGCAGACGGTCTGCGATACCCTGCGCAATGTCAGGGAGAATGAAATCCGTGATAGGGCGGTTCATTCCGAGCAGGCACGCACCGAGATGGCATGCTATGAGAACAGTCTGGGCAAGGTGAAAATGATGATGAAGAAGAACACCTTCTACCAGTTCTCTCCAGAATTCCAGAAGATTCAGGCGGATGTAGAAAGATTTTTAGAAAATTGATATGAGGAAGATAGCTGTCTTATATAAGATGAATTTTTATAATTTGTGGTTGGGCTAAATGTGAGTCACTCGAAAACCGGTTCCAACTCAATGAAACCGGCTTTCGAGTTCTCGTTTTTACAGTGCCTTCAGCGAGAAGGCATAGTCGTAGTCTATTCGTCCATGACTGCCTATATTGTCGAGCCATGCTACTTCCTGATGGCTGATTTCCGAGATTGTGCTTGGCGTTTCATTCTTGAATGTTTCATAGACCTTAGCGAGACAACTTAGTTCTTCTTCACTGAGACTTGCTTCGTCAAATTCCAATGCTGACACAAGTTTTGTTCCACTGTTTCCATTCTTGCTTTCGATAGGCATTTGCTCTATATCATCCACGAGACTATACACTCGGTCCCATCGCTCTGGGACTGGTCCGTAAGGTACTGCCTTAAATACTAAGCCTGTCAATCCTAATCCTCTGCTCCTGTAGGCAAGAAAGTCGGCATAAAAGAGAAGTTTGTTCATTTGTGTAACGAAGACTCCGTTAAATTTCTCTATGAAGTACAGCATCGTGTTTTTTAATTTGCTCATTGAAGGCAGGGCATAGCCATTCCATTGATTTCTCCCATCGGTAGTAAAAATCAATTGTTTGATAAGTTTCGAGGTGTTTGATTCATTTTCTAATTCCTCGATACACAACATAATCTTGTCGTATTCCTCTGTATTCAGCAAGTTTTTGGCAGCTTCAACAAATGTGGCAAACACAGCAGGTACTTGTATGGTCTTCAGTATCCTTCCGTTTGTAAGACTTGGCATATCACCATTCTCGTACAGTCGATATTGGTTTTCACCGAACCCCAATATCACTGACATCTTGGTGGCCGACAGACCATATTTTCTGCGTATACTGCGTATCTCGTCAGGGAATGGAATTCCATACTTAGTACGATATTGATTATATATCTGCATTGTATTGGCGGTATCCAATTCTGTTGTTGTAAACAGTTCGTGTGTATCTACGCACTGATAGCTAAGAAAAGTGTATTCGAACTTTTCTTTTCTGAAAACTGCTGTTCGTTTCTCCGAATGCAGTACTACATTTCCTCCTGTAAATGGACTTTTCATCATTTCTTCTTTTATTTGAATTGATAAACCAGTTTATACTCTGCGACATGGAAAGAGATGCACACGGCGCTATTGTTAGCGATGCCCATCGAAATTTTGATATAGACATCCTGCGATTTTACTTTCTTTCCAAACACCCATAAATCTGCCACTTTGTTAAGCGTGTCTTCTAAGGGACCTTCTACGAAATCATCAACTTCTAGGTTCTTGATGATTTCGAGACGTTTGAGGGCTGTAATTTCCAAGTCCAATAGGGCTTGAGTATTTTTTCCTCTATCGTCACGGAAGATTATGCCAAATATTTTAGCTTTGTCCTTGAAACGCTTTAGAAATAGCGAGACTTCATCTTCTTTATTCATTGTTTGATATTTGTTTTGTGCTGCAAAGATACATTTATTAGTTGAAAAAAACAAATTATTTTTCTTTATTTTCAACTTTTTAGTTGAAAATGTTTGTTTTGGGATATTGAATGGAAAAAGTAAAAAGGTCCAACCGGCTTTTGTTATGTATCTGATGTCGGTTGGATCTTTGGTCTTATACGTATGTCTCCAGAAACACCTGAGATTTCCCAGCTCTCATCTACTTTCTCTTGCTTCACGTCAAGATGCTTGAAAGCGATGATCTTGTTGCTACCCTAGATGGTGGATACAAGATACGGCTCGTTCATATACATACACAGAACTTATATCCAACAACTCATCGTCCACCAGCTGATTTCCGCTTGCACAACAGGTGTTGGGCGAGCGCATATCAGCTGTTATGCAAGCGCACAACAGCTGTTGGGCGGCTGAAAATATAGGCTTCTCCGGCTTATAGTATTAATTCTTCCGGCAACAAGTAATGGTTACTCCGAAGACTTTTCACTTAAAACCGATGCAACAACAATAGTACTTACAAGCAACAGCGATAGTACTGACGAGGTGTAAAGCGGCTTGTAGCGCTTATTGCCACACTATGGCACAAAACGATACGTCGTGAGCTGGTAAAAAACACACTCTTTTTAAACTCTTCACCAAATCGGCTGAAACCCCGATAAACACTGGGGTTGCGAGAGGTGAAGAGTGTTTTTGGAAGTGGCTTACTCTGCTTTATCTCTGTCATCGGACAATCGTTTCCGCTCTCTTTCAAAGTTTTCTAGGAAGTGAATTTCTACAGGAGAAAGGTCATCCTTTGTTCGTTCTTTGAATTTGTCGTATTCGGTATCAGCCTTTTCCTTTGCCAACTTTGCAGATATCTTACCTGCATGGGTAAGTATGTCTTTTCGAGAGATACGGAGAAAGTCGTCTAGTATGTATTTCCGCTGCGGTATGCCCATGTACAGAATAGTGCATTTTGTTTTGTACCGTCTTGAAGAACTTTTGGGTCATTTCCACACGAGGGTCATAGTCGATACTGAGCGCATAGATTTCCAGAACTTTGCGATAGAATACCTTTTCACTAGAACGGATGTCCCTAATTCTTGCTAGAAGTTCATCGAAATAGTTGCCGCCGCCTGCACGTTTCAATAAGTCGTCGTTTAAGGCAAACCCCTTCACGATATAGTCCTTTAGCACCTTGGTTGCCCAAATTCGGAATTGTACACCGCGATAAGAATGGACACGATAGCCTACGCTGATAATCATGTCGAGGTTGTAATAAGTGATCTGTCTCTCTACGTGGCGTTTTCCTTCATTTTGAACTGTTGCAAAATTTGCAATAGTTGAATCCGCTAACAATTCCCCCTCTTCCAGTACATTCTTAATGTGTCTGGAAATGGTGGATTTGTTGCGTTGGAAAAGCTCTGCCATTTGGTCGAGTGACAACCAAACGGTATCGTCTTGCAACTTTACCTCTATCTTTGATTCTCCATCGGGAGTTTGATATAATAGAAATTGTCCTTTGTCCATGTTCTTTTCTCCTTTATTCTTCAAAGTTGAGTTTTGGCAGAGATTCAATAGTTTAATAAAAAGGTTCGCAAGGCAATAAAACTTGCGAGCCTTTTTATTTCTTTTCATTCTTATACGTATGTCTCCAGGAACTTCAAGGTTCCTTCTACTTTCAATGTCTGGGTAGAGGCAGGAACTACGATGCTCTCGCCGCCCTGCAGGGTAATCTCGTTACCCTCGTTGTCGGTAATCTTAGCCTCACCCTTCAAGCCAATCAGAATCACGAAGCTGTCCAACTCTGAATAATCCAGGGTCATTGGCTCGTCGAGATCATAAACGGCAGTGGTGAAGTAAGGGCACTGTACCATGCTAACACCCTGGTTCTTGGCAGGAGTGTAGTTCTGGCGATAGTCTGCCAATACGGTGTAGTCGATGCACTCAGATGCTTCCTTGGTGTGGAGCTGGCGATAGTTGCCATCCTTGTCCTTGCGCTTGAAGTCGTAGATGCGATAGGTTACATCGCTGGTCTGCTGAATCTCGGCAACGAAACAGCCTGTTCCGATGGCATGGATTCTTCCGGCAGGGATAAAGAAGCAGTCGTCCTCCTTCACGTTATACTGAGCCAGGGCATCGGTGATGGTATCATTCTCCACCATCTCCTTGTACTGCTCAGGCGTAATCTGCATCTTCAAGCCATTGTAGAGCTTGGCATCCGGCTCGCTTGGCAGCGCATACCACATCTCGGTCTTGCCGCGCTCCTTACCCTGCTTCTTGGCAATCTCGTCATTAGGATGTACCTGGATAGAAAGGTCGGTATTGGCATCGATAAACTTGATGAGCAGTGGGAACTCGTTTCCAAAACGCTTATAGTTATCTGCACCGAGGAAATTCTCCTTCAATTCAGCAACAACCTCATTGAGCTTCTTGCCCTTCATCTCGCCGTCGGCTACGATGCTCTCGTTGCCAGGAACACCAGAGATTTCCCAACTCTCGCCAACTTTCTCCTGCTTGATGTCAAGATGCTTGAAGGCGATGATCTTGTTTCCACCCCAGATGGTGGACTTCAACAGTGGTTCAAATTTTAATGGTTTCATAACTTTATTGAATTAGTTGATAAATTTTTATTGTCTAGGATTTCCTGTACCTGCCTCCTGCGGAAACTAGTTTTCTCTCCAGAAGGCAGGTGTAAAGATCACCAGTACGCTGAATATCTCCAGACGACCGATGAGCATCATCAGCGAGCAGAACCATTTTGCTACATCCGGCAGTTCGCTCCACGACATCGTCGGACCAATCTCCGTTCCCAGTGTCGGACCAACGTTGCCCACACAGCTCAGGGTGATGGTGATGGCATTGGTATTGTCGATGCCCATGGCTATCATCGTGAAGGAGATGACCAGGCAGATGATGAGATACGTAGTGAGGAAGGCGAGCAGCGTAACCCGCTTCTGCATCGGAACGTTCACGCCGTCAATCTTCAGAGGCAGTACCGCATTAGGATGCAGAATCTGGCGGAATTCATTCTTCACCATTCTTACCAGCATCACGGCGCGGATACATTTCAAACCTCCACTCGTGCTGCCCGAGCAGGCTCCGAAGAACATGCAGGCTGCCAGTATCACCCAGGTGACATGAGGCCAGAGGGCTGCATCATCATTAAACAAGCCTGTGGTGGTGATGAATGAAACCACCTGGAAGACGGCGCTGCGGAAGGCATGCTCCATATCGTAGTTGCGCATCGCCATCAGCTCTACCATGATGAAAGCCGTAAAGGCGGTGACGAGGAACATATAGAACTTGAACTCCGAGTTCTTGAACAGATCCTTGATCTTAAACTTGATGACTGCCGCATAGAGTAGGGTGAAGTTCACACCCGAGAGGAAGCAGAAGAATGCACAGATGTATTCCAGCGCCGGCGAATGGAAGAACTCGGTACTGCTGTTGTGGGTGGAGAAACCACCCGTAGCCGTAGTGGTCATCGCATAGTTGAAACTGTCGAAGAGATTCATTCCTGCCACATAGTAGGATACGATGCAGGCGATGGTGAGCACCAGATAGATACTCCAGATCCATTTTGCCGAAGTGGAGAGTCGGGGATGCAGCTTGGTCTTGATAGGACCCGTAGCCTCGGCTGCAAACACCTTGGTCTGTCCTCCTACAAGTGATGGCAGCAGGGCGATGGTGAAGAACACGATTCCCAATCCGCCTATCCACTGGGTGAGCGATCGCCAGAACAGCAATCCGTGGGGGAAGCACTCTACATCATCCAGAATGGTGGCTCCCGTGGTGGTGAATCCCGACATCGTCTCGAAGTAGGCATCCGTAAAGTTATTGATGTAACCGCTGACCATGAAGGGCAGGGTTCCGAAGAGACTGAAGATAATCCATGAGAGCGATACCACGAGGTAGGCGTCACGGCGCGACATCGAATTGTCTGCTCCGTGTCCCTTCCATTTCAGGATGAGTCCGCCGCCGATGGTGGTCAGTGTGGCTACCACGAAAGCGAAGATGTCGTCCTGCTGGTAGTAGTATGCCACCAGCAGACTGACGAAGAGCAGGAATGCCTCGATGAAAAGCAACTGTCCCAGTATCTTGTATATCAACTTACTGTTTATCATTCCCTCTTGTCTTTATACCTTAATATATATATCATATCTGTCTATACCTTATTATATATATAGGATATACCTTTTATTATATGGAATATACCTTATTATATATAGACTAAATGAAATATTTCTCAATTTTCTTCATGTTGATGTTGTGGCAGAACACCATTACCGAGTCGCCCGCTTCTATCTGGGTGTTACCCGAAACCAGCATTCCTTCGCCGTTTCTCACCAGACCACCGATGGTAACACCGATAGGCATTCCCAGGTCTTTCACCGGTTTTTGGGTAACCTTGGAATCTTCCTTGGCGATGAATTCAGCCACATCGGCGTTGGCACTCATCAGGAATCTGACGTTCATCACGTCGGCATCGAGCATCATCTGGTAGATGTAGCTGGCAGCAATCATCTTCTTGTTGATGATGGTACCGATATCCAGACTTTCTGCCATGCTCACGTAATCCACGTTTTCTACGGCAGCCACAGTCTTGCGCACACCCATTCTCTTGGCGGTGAGGCAGGCGAGGATATTGGTTTCCGCATTTCCCGTCAGCGCCACGAAAGCCTGGGTGCTTCTGATTCCTTCCTCCGTGAGGAGAGGAATGTCGCGGCCATCGCCGTGGATGATGAGGATATGATTGTCGTCGAGGATATCGTTGAGATATTCGCAGCGATTCTCATCTTTTTCAATAATCTTGCACTCCATGTATTCCGGCATCTTCTTCACGGCTCTTACGGCAGTGCGTCCGCCACCCATCACCATCACGTTCTTCACATCCACATAATGCTCCTTTCCCACAATCTTGCGGATGTAGGGAATGTAGTTGCGGGTGGTCATGAAGTAGGCGAGGTCGTAGAGCTTCAGCTCATCGTTACCACCCGGGATGATGGTTTCGCTGCCTCGCTTGATGGCTACCACGTGGTAAGGGTCGTTGGGACCGCTGATGTTCTTGAGAGGCTCGTTGAGAATCTCGCATCCCTCACGCAGCTTGATGCCGAGCATCACGAGGGCACCGTCGTGCACATCCCAGCGCTGGCGCACCCAACTCATCTTGAGTCCGTTGTTGATATCTACGGCAGCAAGCATCTCCGGATAGATGAGCTTGCTGATACCAAGTTCCTTGAAGAATTCCTGTGCCTGCGGTTCCATGTATTCCGGATTGTCCACACGTGCCACGGTGCGCTTGGCACCGAGATTCTTGGCAAGGATGCTGGAGGTAATGTTGGTACTCTCCACCGGGGTGACCGCGATGAAGAGATCCGTATCCTGAACACCGGCATCCCGCAGGGTCTGCAGACTGGTAGGTTTTCCTATCATGGTAAGCAGATCGCAGTCGGAGCCGATACTTGCCAGGCGCTCTTCGCTTTCATCGATGAGTGTAATCTCCTCCTTGCTGCGCGACAGGAGTCGCGCCAGGTGGGTACCGATGGCATAGGCGCCAGCTATGATGATTTTCATATTGATGAATATTTAAATTTCGAAGCTCTATTTTCCGATAATGGCATTCTTGATGCTCTCGTGGTCGAGATGTACAATTTCGCACAGCTGTTCTACGGTGCCATGCTCCACAAATTCGTCTGGCAACCCCAGGCGGGTTATCTGTGGCTGATAGCCGTGGTCGTTCATCCATTCGAGTACGGCAGATCCCATTCCGCCCATTCTTGCACCATCTTCTATGGTCACGATGCGCTTGAACTTCTTGCCCACCTCGGTGAGGATGTTTTCATCCAGCGGCTTCACGAATCGCATATCGTAGTGTGCAACGCTCATCTCCGTTTCCTTCTCTACCTCTTCGATTGCCTGGATGGCATCGTTTCCGATAGGACCGAGGGTGAGCACGGCTACATCTTCTCCGTCTTTCAGCTTTCTGCCGGTACCGGTCTTGATTTCCTCCATCTTGTTGCGCCAATCTACGAGCACACCGCAGCCACGAGGATAACGGATCACGTAGCTTCCGTGGTCTGGCAGCTGGGCTGAATACATCAGGTTGCGCAGCTCGTGCTCATTCATCGGCGAAGCGATGGTGAGATGTGGGATAGGGCGCAGGGCTGCCAGGTCGAAGGCGCCATGATGGGTAGGACCATCTTCTCCTACCAGTCCGGCACGGTCGAGGCAGAGCACTACCGGCAGGTTGAGGAGTGCCATATCGTGGATGATATTGTCGTAGGCACGCTGTGCAAACGAACTGTAGATGTTGCAGAAAGGAATCAGACCATCCTTTGCCATACCACCCGAGAAGGTGACGGCATGGCCCTCGGCGATACCTACGTCGAAGGTGCGGTTTGGCATCGCCTTCATCATGATGTTCATAGAGCATCCGGTAGGCATGGCTGGCGTCACACCTACGATCTTAGGGTTCTGCTCGGCAAGTTCCAGCAGGGTCTTTCCGAAGACATCCTGGAACTTAGGAGGCTTGTTGCTGTTGTCGGCAATGATTCTCTCGCCGGTTTCCGGGTCAAACTTTCCTGGTGCATGCCAGATGGTTGCACTCTTCTCTGCTGGTTCGTATCCCTTGCCCTTGGTGGTATGCAGGTGGAGCAGCTTAGGGCCTTTCATGTTTCTGAGCTGCTTCAGGATTCTTACCACTTCCTTTACATCATGACCGTCGAATGGTCCGAAGTATCGGATGTTCATTCCCTCGAAGATATTCTGCTGATGGCTTAATACCGACTTGAAGGCATTGTTCAGCCGGATGATGCCGTTCTTGCGGTTATCATTGAGAATACCCTTGGAGTGGAGCCACTGCGAAGCCTTGAAGCGAATCTTGTTGTAGGTCTCGTTGGTGTCGAGCTGGAGGAGATACTTCTCCATGCCACCCACGGCACGGTCGATGCTCATATCATTATCGTTGAGGATGATGAGCATATCGTTTGGGGTACTTGATACATTGTTGAGTCCTTCGAAAGCTAAACCACCGCTCATCGCACCATCGCCGATAACGGCTACTACGTGGCGGTCTTTGTTGCCTGTTTCGCGTGCTGCCACCGCCATACCCAGGGCTGCCGAGATAGAGTTGCTGGCATGTCCGCAGGTAAAGGTGTCGTATTCACTTTCCAGTGGTGTAGGGAAAGGACGGATGCCATGGAGCTTTCTGTTGGTGCAGAATGCCTCACGTCTTCCGGTCAGAATCTTATGTCCGTATGCCTGATGGCCAACATCCCAGACGATGCGGTCTTCAGGGGTGTTGTACACGTAGTGTAAAGCTACGGTGATTTCCACAACACCCAGAGAGGAAGCAAAATGGCCAGGGTTTACAGCCACTTCGTCGATGATGTCTTTTCTCAATTCTTTGCATACCTCTGGCAACTGATCGATACTCAGTTTGCGCAAATCATTAGGATATTTGATGTTGCTTAACAGACTAAACTTACTTTTGTCCATAATTTAATAATTTTATAAGTGCAAAGGTAATGCTTTTTTTCATAAAAAAACATTTTTATGGAGAGAATTTCGCTTTTTTCGATAATTCTTTGTATTTTTGCAAAAAAAATTAGGAAGGAATCAGCAAAAGGAGAGGAACCTTTCGTTCGCTCCGGTTGCGGTTTTGCAGAAAAGTTACTAAACATAAAGATTGAATAAATGAAAAAGAACCTATTCTTTGTGGGAGCCTTGATGATGGCTTCCCTCTCGATGATGGCGCAGACCAAGAATGGCGGCATCAATCAGACTATGCTCCAGCAGATGGAGAAAAGCCAGACTGGCGGTGTGACCAATAAGGCTTTGTTTAACGCTATCGCTGGCAACAATATCGATGATCTCGTGAAGAATCATGCCAATGAGGCTCCGGTAGATACTCATTTCAGCATCGAGACTCCTTCTCAGAGCATCCATAACCAGAAGAGTTCCGGCCGCTGCTGGATGTTCAGCGGCTTCAATGTACTCCGTTCCAACTTTGCTGTCAACGACAAGCAGGGTAGAGTAGTAGAGTTCTCTCAGGACTATCTCTTCTTCTACGACCAGCTGGAGAAGGCTAACCTGATGCTCCAGGGTGTCATCGACCTCGGCAAGAAGAGCCTGGAGGATCCTCAGGTGCAGTTCTTCTTCAAGAATCCGCTCAATGACGGTGGTACTTTCTGCGGTGTTGCCGACCTGGCTAACAAGTACGGTCTCGTACCAATGAGCGCTCAGCCAGAGACTTATTCCAGCAACAATACTTCCAAGATGAGCCGTCTCATCAGCAGCAAGCTCCGCGAGTATGGTCTCGAACTCCGCAAGATGGTAGCCCAGGGCAAGAAACCTGCTGCTATCCAGGCTCGTAAGACAGAGATGCTCGCTCAGGTTTATCACATGCTCAGCCTTACTCTGGGTGAGCCGGTGAAGGAGTTTACCTATGCATTCCGCGACAAGGATGGCAAGCAGGTAGGCGAGGCTAAGAAATATACACCTAAGAGTTTCTATGAGGAGACTGTTGGCAAGGACCTCAACGGTACCTTCCTGATGGTGATGAACGACCCACGCCGTCCTTACCACAAGACTTACGAGGTAGAGTACGACCGCCACACCTACGATGGTCATAACTGGAAGTACCTGAACCTGCCTATGGAGGAGATTGCGCAGCTCGCCATCGCTTCCCTGAAGGATGGTCATAAGATGTATTCCAGCTATGATGTGGGCAAGCAGCTCGACAGAAAGCGTGGCTATCTGGCACTCGACAACTTCGATTATGGCAGCCTCTTCAACACTTCATTCCCAATGAACAAGGCAGACCGTATCGCTACTTTCGAGAGCGGTTCTACCCATGCCATGACTCTGACTGCGGTAGATCTCGATGCTGCCGGCAAGCCTGTGAAGTGGAAGGTGGAGAACAGCTGGGGTGCTGACAATGGTTTTGGTGGATGCTTCATCATGACCAACGATTGGTTCAACGAGTACATGTTCCGCCTGGTAGTAAACAAGAAGTATGCTTCTGAGCAGCTTCTGAAGGAATTCGACCAGAAGCCAACCATGTTGACTCCTGACGATCCTTTGTTCCAGTTGGAGGATTAATACCTATCTTATTATGTTAGAGAAAAATAAGCGGGAGCGCATCATTGCGCTCGTCAACAAGGAAGTTGTGCCTGCCATCGGATGTACCGAACCGATGGCTGTGGCTCTCTGTACAGCTAAGGCTGCTACCACTCTGGGTAAGCGTCCGGAGCGCATCGAGGTACGCTTGAGTCCTAATATGCTCAAGAATGCGATGGGTGTGGGTATTCCAGGAACCGGTATGATCGGTCTGCCTATCGCAGTTTCGCTCGGTGCCCTCATCGGAAAGCCTGAGTATGAACTCGAGGTTCTCAAGGATCTTACTCCTGATACCCTGGAGCTGGGCAAGCAGTATATCCAGAATGCTGACATCAACATCAAGCTGAAGCAGGGCGATGTAGATAAACTCTATATCGAGGTAATCTGCTATGCCGGCAACGGCAGAGCTACAGCTATCATTGCCGGTTCTCATACCAACTTTGTGTATGTAGAGCGCAATGGTGAGGTGGTTTTTGACAAGCGTGGTGGATCAGCGGCTGATGTGGAGGATGACGATATCCAGTTGAATCTCCGCTTGGTTTACGAATTCGCAACCACCGCTCCGCTCGATGAGATTCGCTTCATCCTCAAGACCAAGGAATATAATATGAAGGCTGCCGAGGAATCTATCAAGGGCAACTATGGCCACTGTCTGGGTAAGACGATGGACCGTCCTTTGAGCCGTGGTATCTTCGGCAACAACATCTTTTCTCATATCCTCTCCCGCACCGCTTCTGCCTGCGATGCCCGAATGGGTGGAGCCATGATTCCGGTGATGAGTAACAGTGGCAGTGGTAACCAGGGTATCTGTGCCACCAATCCGGTGGTGGTTTATG
>ERZ1026846.1765-NODE-1765-length-12885-cov-21.718784_pt1 | contig 12885 bp, 13 predicted proteins | sample MGYA00380153_ERZ1026846 | MGnify/ENA primary metagenome ERZ1026846 (study PRJEB33269, sample SAMEA4719789) | human gut metagenome | biome: human-associated habitat; feature: organic feature; material: feces | place: Cameroon | collected 2013-10 ... | reverse complement strand
GTTCTTAAATCTGATGACAAAGATACGTTGTTTTTTTGTAAACTCCAAATATTTAGTCGTTTTTTTGCACAAATAACTGGGAAAATAATCAATATATAGTTGAAAACTTGACAGGTTAAGAAGGAATAACTACAATCGGAAAGAAGTACCATCTGTATTAGATTTCCTAAACGGATGTTTTGATATATAAAAAGGATGGGGGAACATATCCTCCATCCTTATAAAACTTAATAGTACGAAATTCTCGTCTTTGAATACCATGATAGGTATGGATATTAGTGATTCCTCTTATATTCTGCCTCCTGCTTGAGTTGCTCATATTGTTTTTTGTAATACTCTGCTTCATGCTCGTATTCTCTTGCATCACGGAGGAACGATTCTGCCATATTGCGGTCTGACTGAGCTTCCCTTCTATGCGTATCGTCATCATAGTCATCAGCCATACGGTCGTGGTCGTCTGCACTACGCTCGTATATGTCAGCATTATCTATTGCTTTTTGAGCCTTTGACATATAGTCTTCGTATCGGTTGCGTGCATCGTTTGCCTCAGTAACAAGTCTGTTGTATCCGCTTATATCATGTGTGTCGTAGTCTGGTTCGTACTCTTCTTCGTCATTGGCGATATCAGGGATTTCGTCATCATAGTAATCTCTATCATCGAAATTCTGAGACTGAGTGCCGCCATACGAGCCTGAACCAGGTGAGGCAAAATCCAAAGGATCGCAATCAGACGATGAACTCGCTGAATTCGAATTCGAAGAACTTCCTTCATGATTGCCTATCAAGCACAATACCAAGATCGCCACTATAATTACTTGAACCCATGCTACTTTAACTATTATATAAACAGCATAGCCACAGGTTGCCAGCAATGCAGTACACAACAATCCAAAAAAGAAATTGTCAGAATAGTTTTCTAAAAATCTATCAATCAGTAGCAAATAGGCCAGCATAAGCACAAAGGAGGAAACGACTATGAAAATGACATAGTTGGCTATTGTCCACATCCAACCGACATTCGACGGGTACATAAACCACATAGGGTCTGTCTGGGTCTTGAAATAGTAAATCATCAAGAGCGAAATTATCCACAGAGCGACATTTATTACCCTAGGACCATTGTAGCCTTTATAAAAATAAATTGCGATTGAAACTCCAAAGACAATCCAAAACGGCCACATCATACGGCCATTTGAATTGTTGTCAGATGCTTCATTAGTAACTCCTTTGTTACTTGTTACTGGCTCCAGATAGTTGGCAGACACATAGCATTCTCTGTCATTATAATAAATGACAGCCCATTTGCCGCATGTGCCGACCATTGTCACCGTCTCACCACGTGTGAGTTTACCCACGACTTTGGCTTTCTTTGCTGGGGCTTTCCTTACATTGAGTGTACTCTTGGCGCATACGGTCATTTGTTGCGGCGATGGCAGATAATCTGTCTTTCTTGCATTTGATGGTAGAGCCAATAGAACTAGTGTACAAGTAACAAAAAATAACAATATCTTTTTCATGCTGATTTTCTTTAGCTATTTCAATATAGCAAATTAGACATTTGTTTATTTGTTTACTATTTTGTTTGCAACATGGAATTTAACGAGTTTAGGATCGGATATGTTCCTTCTTCTGAAAGAGATCTCATAAGTTCGATCCTAGCATTTCCGTCCTCAAATTCACAACTATTGATTGTGATGGAATTATGAGGAGAAACCATCTTCTCGCTTTCTTATGTTGTTTACTCTTCAACATAATTTTCTCCGTTCCAGCGATATAAATGAGTGTCGCCAATGATCTCAGGCATATCGTTGGTGGTTTCTTTGAGAATATAGAAGGTCTTGGCAGCTTCTCCTACATATATTTTTTCACCATTGGCTAGTTCTATATTTTCTAGGGTCATTTTCCCCCCATGATACATTCCACCATTTTCATATTCAAAGTGTAAAGTGGCTTCTTCTCCATTAGGAAAGATGACGGAAAGGGTCTTTTCTCCTTCTTCATCCCCAAAAAGGTCAGCCAGGTCTATTTTAGTTTCTATATGACCATATTTTTTTGTTTTGTCATCGAGTACTTTCAACTTCTTGTTCTCAAACATGTAGCGCACGGTTCGCAAGCCATCACGTTGTATGATGATGGGCTTTCCGCCTTCTTCCTCGATAGTCGGTTCGGTGTCGATTGTAATCTTCATCTCTTCTGTCTTTTTGAAAGTGTCGCTTTCTGGGTCGTAATAAACAATGAAAGGGCAATCCACAGCTGCGCCATTGATGCCAGACATGTAATGACTTGCTATTGCCTCCATGTTTCCATCCCCGTCAAGGTCTTTTACTCCAAACAAGATGGTCTTGCCAATATCTAAGTCCACCTCCCTGTCTTCACCATCTACAGTAGCGATGAGATTCTCGTCGTCTTCCACTCTGTAGTTGGATATATGTTTGGTAGTAGTGCCCTCTTCCATGTTCTCCTCACCTTCAAATTCCTTGTATGGGTAGAAATAGAACAGAGAGTTACCCGATACAGAAGGGAAGTAATAGGCGTATCTTAGGAGACCATTGTCGTGCTTTACGCTTGTCGTCTTCTCCACCATGTTGCTGATTTCCTCTTCGGTAAGAGATTTTGTATTGAAATGTTTGTAGTCTCCTGTAGAGATAGACCTGTTAGGGTTGAAGAATATACTGAAAGTATAGTTCGTTGCGCCATCGTCAGAGATGAACTCTCCTCTAGAGAATGTGAAGTTTGGCGTTGTATCATTTTCCAAGATGAACATATCGTAATGGGAAGAGAAGGCAATGCATTTCTCATCTATCAGTTCGCCCATGCATAATTCGGGTTCGCCAATATCGTTACTTCCTAGTGCAAAGAATAGGTTCTTGTATTTGCCTTGCTCCAAGAGATAATAGTCTGAGCTTATCTTGGACAATGCTTCTTGCGTGATAGTCTCTGGTGTAACCTCTTCGCACTGGGATTTCTCGACATAGGCTTCGTGTATCTTGTCCTTAGTACTTAGATACACTTTGTACCAACCCTCTTGTTCCTCTATAACTGGGAAGACAGAGGTCTCATCTGTATATTTGTAGTTTTCAAAATTGATATATCCCTCGCTTGGCTTTTCGCCTGTCCACAGGTACTGGTAGGCGATTCCGCATCCCTCATCATTGCAAGCTTGCATAAGTTGAGGGCTGCTAAGGTTAGGCGACTGGTAAAACGCAGTCTCCTTGCCCTTCATGTGAATGAATTTCTCCCACTTCGGTTTTTGCAATCCGAGGATGCGCTCGCTCTTTTTCTCCTTGCCAAAGGCAAAGAAGCAAATGATGCCGATGATGGCGACAGCGATGATGCCACCGATGGAGTAGAGAAGAGAGCGATTGTCCTTACTTTCAGAACCAACGTAATCAGTAACATCAGGACTGGTCTTTTCTATTTGTTTGCTCTGTTGAGAATTTTCTTCCTTTATGACTAGTTCTGTATTTTTTTCTTGTGTAGGATTGGTCGTTTTTATAGCTTGCGCCGTTTCCTCTTGTGTATTGAAATTTTCTTCTGTCTCTACGATGAACAAAGTGTCGGCAGGTCCTCCATTTTTGATTCTGTTCCAGCCCATCATAGGCCAAATGAAAGCACAAATGGCCCAACAAATCATGCATATGATAGCGATGGCTCCTACCACTGCTAGTAATGCCGCACCGCCAAAGAACATCTGCTTGAGTCCCTCAAAACTCATATCCTCTCTCATGCCGTATAATGAGCCTCCAAATAGGGCTGCTCCGATAAAGCCAACAATGGCTATGACAATAGGGGAGAACAAGAGCCGGAGTATGCAAACGCAAGCGTATCTCACGTTCTTAGCTCCCAGTTTGGCAATGCCGCTGAATTCGTCACAATTCATCATGCCGTCGTATCCGCTCTTCATGATGAAGAAAGCGATGACAGTCATAAGCCATATGATAAACATGAAGAACTGCCCGATGATAGGGATGATGGCAATGAAGCCAAAGAATACATTCACTATGGCTGTGATAAGGATGATGATGGAGCCTGTGCGCACCTTATATATATAATGTGCTGCATTCTCTGTTTGGCGCGTTTTGGCAAAGTCGCTAAGTCCGATGAAGTACATGGCATAGCCAAGCACGATGATGACTTTTATTCCCACGCCAAAGCGGAAGAACTTGCTGTCCCATAGGGATGCGGTGCCGGTTTGTGAATGTTTCCATATCATCTCCGCTGCGATAGGTACCCATGAAATCACATCAAAGATATTTGCAAAGAATGTCAGGATGAGGGCTAGTGTGAGACCCCAGAATACCTTGTTGGTGCTGCTGCGCCAGTCTGAAAAGAATTGTTCTTGTAGTTCCATAATTTTTATGTTTTATAGGATTGTTGATTACTTGAACGCTGAGCCGATTAGTTCTATGAGCAGCATTCCTATTCCTAGGGTGATGAGTGAAAGGATAAGCCCTGTGATGGCCAGCCCCCTAGGACTTTTGAAAACGCCAATGAGTGAGAGTAAAGCTCCCACTAGCCATAGAATCCAGCCAAGGACTGGTACCCATGAAAGGAGTAACCCTAACAAGGAGGTAATGAAACCTGCGGTACCTAGTCCGTTTGACTTGTAACGTTGCTCTCTGACGAGAATCGTCTGCACATGGCGGAAATTCTCTTGGTTGCTTTGTTGGTTATTCATGTTATTTTACAATTTCCATTAAGTTAAAAGTATTGATTTTCTTTTCTGGTGTAATGTCAATCATGATGATGTATTTCTGTTTGTTGGATATTCTGTTAGTCGTAGCACGAACGGAATAGGAATACCCATTTGCATCAGGTCTCTTTTCTATTTTGAAATCGTACAATGTCTGAAAATCTAGTTTTGTTCCAGAGCGATACTTTCTGTCATAAGCTTCAAAAGCTTCCTTTAAACTTAGGTCGGTTTTGCCTAAAAAGGAGTCTAAAGGATCTGCAAAACGATATTCTTTGCCTTCCCACATATTATACTTGAGAGTATAGAGTAAGTCTGTCATGCACTTTTGAACCAAGACTGAGTCTCCGAGACCTATTGAGCTGCGAACAGATGGCTTGAGTGCAGATAACTGTTCTTGGCATTTCTTGTTGTCTCTTTGTAGCCAGTTGAGTACCTCGCTCACATGGGCACCTTGACCATCCTTTTCTTGGTGAAGATTAGCCCAAAAAATAGCATTGTTAAAGCAATAATCGAAAAAAGACAGAAGGGAGTAACCATAGTTTTTGTCCCATCTCCATATTAAGTTCAAAGGACTATACCCATCGGCTAATTGCTCCATTTCTATGCTCGAACCTGCATATGCCAATTGTTCTTTCCAAAACTGGCATTCAGCATAAATGCTATCTTTTTTCATATAGAAATAATCGTATTTGTCGTATAGGATTCTTTTGATTCCGTCTATGCTCCCGTTCATGGCTGCTTGCTGATTCCAATATGCAGCTTTATCCATATCCTTTGGTACACCTTTGCCGAGTTTGTAAGCTTGGGCTATTAGTAATTGAGCCTTAACATTGCCATTTTTTGCTTGCTGTAACTGCTTTAGTGTATAAGCTTGTATTTGAGACTTTGTTTGTGAAAATACTTGTGGACAATTGCTTAATATAAAACAAATTGCAAAGATTAAATGTCTAATTCTCATAAATCGAAGTTTGTGTTATTTATTTTTTACCGCTCTCACTGCATTACAGAAAATTTCAGTGTCTGCTATCATCATTGCAGTTTCAACCATATTGCCACCTTTGGAAAGTTTGAAGTAGAGACAGTTGCGATATTCCAACGGCTTTCCGCACCAGTACCACCCCATTGTGCCGTCATCATTAGGTTGCCAATCATAGTCTAGGTCTAGATGGCCTTCCAGCTTTGTACATTGTCCTGGTGCAGGCAGGAAGATAGATTCGCCGCTTGGTCCCGTAACTTGTGCGCCCTTAACTCCTTTGATGGTCTTCTGCTTCCACTCGCATTTGTCAATCAGTTCGAGCATTTCTTCGGCAGTTGGCATGCGCCATCCTTTTCCCATTTTTACTGTAGCAATATCAGATTCTCCAGAAACTTCCTCATAATGATGCTTGGCAGACTTCTTAGTGCCAGTTACATTGCCAAGGGGGATAAGATAACCAACCTTATGTGTGGCAGAAGCTCCTACATTATGAGTTGCCCAGTTTACGCTGAGACCTAGGTCAACACCATCAACTTCTGGATCAGCTTTCTTAACTTCTTCCACCTTTTTGATGATATCTTTCTCTATTGTAGTGTCGTTACTCTCAACAATCGCATTGTCATTTGCGATTTTTTGAGGCTTTTGATTGCAAGATGCAGCTATAATGCTGAATGCAACAAATAAAAGATTATATTTTTTCATAATCCTATCCTTTGTATGTTATACTATTTTAATCAATTTTTCTAAAACTATCACCATTTTTTTCCCAACGATTTCCGTGTTGGTCTTCGAAGTCACATGCATTGGTTTGATATCTTTGTGTAAGATCGTAGTATTCTCCATTTTCAGAGATACGGTGTCTTTCCAACCCGTCTACTTTTGAAGAAGACGAATTTCCTGTATCTGCTTTTGCAAGGAAGCAAAGTATAATGATTCCGATGGCAACAGCTATAGCTATGACTGTAAGCGGAAGAGCTAAAAGTACGATGGCGGCAGAACCTAAGAGATAGACGGCGCAACTGAGTGGTATTCCTAATACTTTGTACTTCTTAATGCTGCAAGCTATTATGATGACCTGTATGCCTTGTATGGCAACCTCAAACCACAATACATAGTCAAGCCATTCTTGTTTGCAGAAATATGAGATGACAAAACCAATGATTCCTAATGCCCATCCTATCATACCAACGTTGATGTTGATGCTATTATAGAAGCATTCTCCTAAATCACCAATAGTTCTGATGAAAAAGACCAGTAAGTTAGTGAAGGCATAGAAGAATATGATAAAGTTGAGTAGTATCAGCCACCAGGAATTGACCACTGATGGTTGCAAGAACCAAAGCGAATTGATGCCCAGCGACTTTACATAATAAAAAATGGTACAACTGGTTACAAGCATAATGCCTGGTGTAGTCCATTTTAACCATTCTTCCCCAACAGTTCGGGTATCATAAAAATCAGGAGTCAGTCCTCTAAGGAATTTACAGATAAACCACATTACAAGAACCTCTGCAAGAATGAGGTAAGCGAGTTTTCTAGAGCCATCTCCTTTTCCTCCTAATAGGGTGTTGGCAATAGTAGCAAATGAACTTCCTTCCTCCATTACTATTTCTTGTTTTTCACCTGTATCTTCTACTACCTGTAAATAGTTGGCTTTTACGTAGCCACAGAGACCTTGGTTACTAATGGCAATCCAACCTTTTTCATCAATTTCAGATGTTCCTTCTACGATGTCGCCAGATTGTAATTTAAAAACAATGGCAGATGAAGCGGAAGGACGGCTTCTAACGTTAAGAGTACTTTTGGCAGAAACTCTATAGCTTGTGGCATTTGCTAAAAGTGAGAAGAAGCATACTAATGCCAGCAAAATGTATCGGATTCTAAAAAATGTTTTCATATCAGTCGTCGTTATGTAATCTAAATGGGGAAAAGAAGAAAATTATTTCTTTAACTATTCTTGCAGCGCAATGTAATGCTAACTGAAATATGAAGAACCAGAATATAAGTATTGCAATTGCAAATCCTATCATAATGAAAGGATGCTCTGGACTGACATATTCTTTGAATGTGTCGCATGATGACAAGAGTGGCATCATGCAAAATGTTATAAAAATATTTTTGTTCATGTTTGTACAGTTATATAATTGTTAGTAAACCTAAATCATGCAAGTTGGGAATATTCATCATGGCTTTTCCTCATTGTCAACTACGAAATAGCTGAAGGATTCGTCATCGTTGAACTGGATAGTCTCATATTTGAAAGGATACTTATCCATGTCAACATACATGATTTCAATGCCCATATTGTCATCTGTAGCTGATTTTTTATAATCTTTTTTCTCATCATAGCTGCGAGGAGTAGCATATAATATGGCTTTTTGCGAATATTGCAAAGCGTTTTCTATCTGTTGGTCAGTAAGCTCATTCCCGTCTGAAAAACCACTCATGCTTCCATATTCTTTTTCCCAAACGTCAAAGTCGTAATTATCAGGAATTAGCCAATTATCTACGTATTTTCCAACCATGACACCCTTATGAGCTACTCCCATGAATCTTCCTTCATTTTGTCCGATACATCTTCCTTCTTCATTATAATGGTATGCAAAGGTACCTGAAACAATAATATTTTGCTTAAACTTACCATGCTTTCTCACCGAGTTCTTGCAATAAAGTTTATCTTCAAGATAGTGTACCATTTGCGAAAGTGATGTTGGATAGTCTTCTTCCATAACCTTCTTGCAGAATGTTTTGGCTACATATCCGCAAGTTACTTTTTCATCTATAGTTGGAGATTCTTCGTCAATATCAGGTACAAGTATGCGATACCAACCTTCAGTTTGGTCTAATATAGGATAGAAAGAGATATCGGCTTCCAATGTTCCTATCTTCTCACTCTGGGTCGAAGGTTCCTTTCTGATATTTACTGTACCTTTTTTAGCTGTAATGACACCCTCAAAAACAGGTACTTTGACCTGCTTTTGTGCATTTGCCTTTTGATTGAATGATAGCATGGTTGCTATCACGGCAAAGAATATAATGATAATTCTTCTCATAATACTTATTTTTATTGGTTGATATATTCTGCTGGAAAAGTGACGATGCGGTCTTTGAATACAGGATCTGAAAGATCGTATTCGGCTAGAACCTTTATTTGTCCATCAATTTTGGTTAAGATGATTCCTCTGTCACAAGTCTTGCCTGGTTTTACTCCTGCATTTTTCAATAAAGATGCAAACTCGGAAGTGGTTACTTTGGTCATGTCAAGGATTGGATCACCAGGATAGTTGTTGGCATATTCTTGTTCTGGATCCTTGTAAATTCTGCAGACATCTTTGCCTGCAGAAATATGCAACTGATTACTTTGCGACAAATTATCATATTCTTTGTAAATATAGAATCTGTCTGCGCCTTCTGATGTTTGTATGTAAGTGTATATTGTCCAGTTGCAGACTAATAATCCATTGATGATTCTTCCGAAACTAATGAAAGTATCCTCATAACCGGTTTTCTGGATAAGAGCATATCCCCTGTATTCTCCCTTTTGTATGCCTGGTACCTGCGGACATTCGTTATCATAATAGCCTGGCTGAGAGAGTGTTTCTGGGAAGATTTCTTCCAATTCCGCTTTCTTTGTAAATTGCTTAGAGATGAAAGCTACTTTCCCCTCGCAATGGGTAATAACCTCATACCATTCTGGAGTTTCTGACATGACGGCAAAGACTTCTCCTTCATTAGCGGTTGCAGGTCTTGCACCACGATATTTGTTTGGTGCACTCCACACATAGCTACAGCAGTCGCTTTCCCCTTCGCACCACCATAACAATTTAGGGGCAGTGCTACTTGGTGACTTACGGAGGTTGACACCATCAGAAGTTACCTCTATCGCATTGATGATTCGTGGTCGGCGAATCTCCAGTTTTGGATTCTGTGCCATCGCATGATAGCAAGCTAAAAATGCGATGGCAGTTAATATTGTTCTTAAATAAATTCTCATATCGTTATCATTATTTTGTTGTTTTTATCAGTCTAATAAAGGCTCCACCTATAGGTGGCAACTTGCCTGCATTCAGACCGTATTCCACTTGTGCATAATGACGAATGTAAAGTCGGAATACGCCGACACCTTCATCGTTAGACATAAAATAGCAGTAGTCATAGTTGAACAGTGAACTTGCCAAAGGATGGGTGAATCCTTCAAGATGAGTATTGAAGGCGACTTCTGTTCCAAGCATATCCGAAATCTCTTTTTGATTCAAAAGATGCCAACCGTTGGATTCTTCAAAGCTTTCTGCCTCATACTTGTTATATCGGAAGTTCTTCCAGTTGGATGGATCTACGATATAGTAGGTCTTTCCCGATTTACCTTTCACGCACTTCGGCTGTACGATTTGTCCTTCCTCATTCTCATAGAATATTTGAGGATTAGCTGGTGGAATGCGTTTCACCAACCTTACTTTGTTGTGGAAGTCTCTTTCGTCATAGGTGATTCCTGCAAAACCCGTTGTACGGAATACGTATGGGTAATTTGTCATTGTAGTTCCTAACCAATACTTGTTTGGGCTGAATACAGAAGCAAAATCTCTGTTAAAGCTGTCGGCATTAACCATTGGGTGGCGAGCAGCTATACCTTCAATGGTAGGTTCATTGCTATAAGAATGAATAGTTTCCTGTTCAAGTTTCCTTTGATAGGCAGGAAGTGCATTGGATGGATAGTATCGTCCTTCTGTATGTGGGAGCACCCAACCGTCTTTTTCTAACGACATGGCTTCATACCAAGTATATGAACTGTCAACTGACGCAGGGGTAACAACCCAATAGTCGTAACCATCTCCACCAACAACTTTTTCTGCTGGTATCTTTTCTCCTTTTGAAGTTAAGTATTCATTGTCTTTAACCTCATTTTTAACCAATTCTATATCCTTAAGTAAGAAAGCATTGCATTTCTTATCATATTCAGCAAGCCCAAAATTATATTTGCCCGTGTCTTTATTATATTCCAGAACATAGTTTGCCAACTGGTTCTTGTTGGGAAATCGAGTAGTTGACCAACAGATGGCAATTCCTTTATCCATACTGTTGTCGAAAAACTTTTTTATGTCTTTCTTTTTTAGGGGTTGAGGTGTGGAGTAATCGCCATCATAATCCTGATTGGGCTTAATGCGTGTATCGCCTAATAGGGCATCCCAGGTTGGCATACCTGTGTATCTGTGTTCGTCATGAACAAATACACCTAATGCACATGGTAAAACCCAGCCGTCTTTCTGTGCACGAAGGGCTTGCTGGTAATTGCAAGCCCCTATGCAAACAGCATAGTATTTTTTGCCGTTGGATAATTCCAAAATACTCCCTTTCAATTTTTCTCCTTTGTCTGTAATGTAGGTACAGTTTGGAATTTGCTCTTCCTGCACTGCTGCGATGCTGTCAGAGCTTGAAGATAGGGCAGCTGTTTTTTTCTGATTACAGCTGCTTATCATGACCATGGAAATGGCTAACGCCATGTAAAGTCTGCATTGTTTCATGTTTCCAATATTTATGTTCTTACATATGCTCCAGATTATTTGGATCAGAATCAATAGGAAGATTGACAAACTCGATATAGTTATACATCAGTTTCTCGCTCTGTGGTTGCAATACCCCTACTTTCATGCTGACGGAAACAGCCGAAGCTTTTATGTCAAAATTCTTCAGCAAGAATGAACCCTTGATTGCTTGGTTTGGTGAAAATACTACGTTAGTACTGCCGCCACCATAACCGACAGTCTTTCCATCAATGGTGCCGACGATAGCTTGCGTATTACTTTGGTAAGAGTTGCCTAAGTCATCGTGTCCAGCAGTCAATGGAAGTGAGAAGTATAGGGTCATCTTTTGATTGAAACCTGTATTGTTCATAACATACTGGATGTACAAGCCGCCATCTACACGCTCACACTTCGTAAAACGGAAATTCATGCGCCAGTCACACATCTTGATGTATGAGTTAGGGTACTCTTTCCAATAGCGATAGTAGCATGCTTCTTCATGCTGCTTCTGCAAATCCTCCTCATCATCATTAGAACATGAGGTTACTCCAAAAGAAAATATTGCCATCAGAAGCAATAGTAAAGTTAAATTAATTTTTCTCATAAAAAGTGTAGTGATAAATTGTTTGTATTATGTTATTTTGATTGTTATGTTCTTATGGCAGAATCACTTTTATGGATTCCGACTTGATGTTGATGATAGAACGATGATTTGTCTTCACCAATTTAGAAGTAAAATGTTATTTATTTGTAGTTCTTATTTTCTTTTTTACCCGTGACTCCAAACAGGTATATTAATACTATATGATATAGGTATATATACAAAAAAAGCGCGGAGCCTGTTCTGTCACTCGTTCCACTTGTTAAGGCCTTCGCATTGCCCGGATTGTCGAAACGAGCAACGCCGAAAGCCCCACGCCAGTGTAAATATATAAATCACCCTCCTTGACAATAGACGATAGAATCGACCGAAGCCAATGATGGCTGTATATAATACACCTCATGAGGCGTTCCCGTTGCTTTGTTTTTGACAATCCATAGAGTTTGCGAAGTTCTAACAAGTCAAAACCAAAGCGTACAGTTACGCCTTTTATGTATATATGTCCACCCAACCTCTGCCCATTGGGGCTTTCGGTATGGATAAAGACGTTACAAAGATAACATTTTTGTTTTGAAAAATGCTTTCTTTGATAAGCAAAATATCATTTTCTGCCTTAATTTAACGATATTAAACACATAAACGTTAAATAAATCCACTTTTATATGTTTTTTCTTCCTTAAGTTTGGAAGATTAGCTGATATTTATATTGTGAATGGAGTATGTTTTTGTGGTGTAAATACGGGCTTACCTCTAAAAGGAGTAATTGAAAATGAGGGAGGGAAGATCATGCGTGAATAAAAAATGAGGGTGTACCAGAAACCATGAAGTCTTTCTGATACACCCTTGTTTTATTCTCTTCTATTTATATTTCTTTAATTGATTTTGCTGATTTGCTCAGGTGAAAGACCAGTATATTTCATAACAAGTTCTTTCGACATACCATCAGCAAGCATACGCTGTGCAGCATTTATATTTGCCTCATTAGAGCCTTCAGCTCTTCCTTCAGCTCTTCCTTTAGCCATGCCTTCGGCTCTGGCTTCTGATTCTGCGGCAGCCATGCATGCCAAATTATCGCGAGCAATCCAAAGACTGTTCT
>ERZ1026846.1761-NODE-1761-length-12914-cov-4.614900_pt1 | contig 12914 bp, 14 predicted proteins | sample MGYA00380153_ERZ1026846 | MGnify/ENA primary metagenome ERZ1026846 (study PRJEB33269, sample SAMEA4719789) | human gut metagenome | biome: human-associated habitat; feature: organic feature; material: feces | place: Cameroon | collected 2013-10 ... | reverse complement strand
GCAGCGTCAGATGTGTATAAGAGACAGCCTTATATCCAATGAAATATGCAAAAAAAATAGGTGTGAATTTTTGTGGATGTGAAAATGACACAAAGATATACGGTAGGGTAAGTTGGGGGACAGAACCATGGTTAATTACTATCGGAAAAGACTGCCATATTACAGATGGAGTTAAGTTTGAAACGCATGATGGCGGGACTTTGTTATTCCGTAAGGATTTCCCGGATCTTGAAATCACGAAGCCCATCACCATCGGGGATGAGTGTTATATTGGCAACAATGCGATTTTTCTCCCTGGGGTGACTGTTGGCAATCATTGCATCATTGGAGCAGGAGCCATTGTTTCCCACGATATTCCCGATAACTCTGTAGCAGCTGGAGTCCCTGCCCGAGTCATTAAAACAACTGATGAGTATCTTGAAAAAATCAAAAAGGAGTCACTTCACCTTGGACACCTTAAAGGTCGGGAAAAAGATATTGCACTCATGAAGTATTACAATTATCAAGGAAATTCGCATGGTATTTATTTTTAAATGAAAAAAGTCTTATATTTAGGAGGTTTTGAACTTCCAGATAAAAATGCTGCCGCTCAACGTGTAATGTCGAATGCGAAGCTACTTCGAGAGATAGGTTTTGAAGTATCATTTATTGGCATATCTAAAGACATTGAGCGTGCGCCGAGAATCGTAGATGGATTTGTTAGTAATCCAGTGACATACCCAGCTAATCCAAAAGAATGGGGACATCAGATTCTTACTTTTGTGGAAAGGAAGAGAATACTAGAATATCATCCAGAATATGTTGTGTTATATAACTTCCCAGCAATAGCTAGTCTTCGTGTTTTGAATGTTTGCCACAAGCACGGAATCAAGGTTATACATGATTTGACTGAATGGGAAAGTAATTCTGGGTGGTCTCCTGTTGATATTATACGAAAGATAGACATAAACCTTCGTATGCGCTATTGCATGAAGAAGATGGATGGGGTGATTGCCATTAGTCGTTTTCTTTACGAATACTATAAGGCATATACTGAGGTTATTCTTGTGCCCCCAACTGTGGATTTGACCGCTAAAAAATGGAATAGAAATCGAAAATTGTGTTCTGGTGACCAGATTAGGCTTATTTATGCGGGAAATGCTGGTTTTGGCGCAAAAGATCGTTTGGACATTATTGTTAAAACAGTAGCGAACTATCCTAAGATTAAGTTGGATATTGTTGGTATGACAGAAGCAGATTACTTGAAAGGATATGGTGATTTGCCTCTGCTGTGTAATAATATTACCTTTCATGGAAGAGTATCTCATATTGATGCGGTAACAGCTGTGCAGAACTCGGATTTTCAACTTCTTATAAGAGAAAGTAATCTCAAAAACAATGCGGGATTTCCTACGAAATTTGTGGAGTCAATGACTTGTTGCACTCCTATTATTGCTACACTAACGAGTAACATCGGGGACTATCTAATAAATGGAGTGAACGGCTTTATTGTAGATGATAATCATACACTCGATAACATTTTGAAACATATATCGAGGCTTTCTTCAAATGAGATGGTAAAGATGAAGACGGCTTGCAAGAATATTACTATTTTCGACTATAGATCATATAAAACTACTTTTGAATGCCTTTTCAAATGATATGAATACCAGAAAAATTCGTGACCAATTTTTGTTGGTTAAGACAATCTTTTTCTGTTGGCTGTATATTCCTCACATATTGCTTTATTTTTGCAAAGTCGATTTTAAGAAAATGATTGATTCAGATTTAGATAGACGTGTCGGTAAGTCTGAATTAAAGTTGAATCATACTCTGTTGTTTCTTTACTACATCCACACCGACCGATATTTCCGTAATCTGTTCTATCATCGTATTGGGCCAGTAATGGCATTGCTGATTGGATGGTGGCGACCAGGGGATAGGTACTTTGTAATATCAAAAACCACCACGATAGGAGGAGGCGCATATTTTGCTCATCCGTTTGCAACAGAGATAAACGCTAAGAGCATTGGCAAAAACTTTTCTTGTCGCCATTTGACAACTATTGGAAATAAGCGGGATGGAGATAATGATAATCGTCCTGTGATTGGAGACAATGTGACTCTGGGTGTGAACGTAACAATCATTGGTGGTGTAATCATCGGAAATAATGTGACCATTGGAGCCGGCAGTGTTGTCGTGAAGGACATTCCGGATAATTGTGTGGCAGTAGGCAATCCTTGTCGAGTAATCAAATCGATAAACTAATCAGACTAAATACATAATGGAAAAGAAACGAATTTTGTTTCTTGCCAACCATTTCATCACTCTTTACTCTTTTCGTAAAGAGATGATCAATGCTATGGTAAAGCAAGGGCATGAACTGTATCTATCACTTCCCAAAAGCGAAGAGAGTAAGTATTTTGAGGACTTGGGGTGTCACATAGTGGAGACGGAAATCGATCGTAGAGGTGTTAATCCGATTAAAGACCTGCGGCTTATTCGTTTCTATAAAAAAATGATACCGCAGGTGAATCCAGACATTATTTTCAGCTACACCATAAAGCCGAATATCTATGGCTCTATGGCGAGCAATGGAAAATATAAGCAGATCTGTAATATTACAGGAACTGGTGCGACTTTCCTAAAGAAGGGCCTGGTGAGCATCATTTGTGAGATGCTATATAAGTTGAGCGTAAAGAAGTGCTACAAGGTATTCTTTCAGAATACAGGGGATCGAGATTTTTTTATCAAGGAAGGCCTGATTAAGGATAACTATGCGATGCTTCCTGGTTCTGGGTGCAATCTTCAGCAGCATATCTTCAAACCTCTGCCTGATGATGATGAAATTCGTTTCATTTTCATTGGCCGTGTTATGAAGCTAAAGGGCATTGATCAGTACTTACAAGCAGCAGAGATTATCAGAAAGAAATATCCAAACACGAAATTCCTTATTGCCGGGTGGAACGAGCAGCCGGAGTATATGAAGTTGGTTGAGGATGCTCAAAAGGCTGGCTGGGTTGAGTACATAGGTTTCAGAAAGGACATTGATCAGTGGATAGAGAAATGCCACTGCACAATCCTGCCTTCACACGGAGGCGAAGGTGTGCCTAATGTGCTGCTTGAGTCTGCTGCAACCGGCAGAATCTGTATAGGCTCCAAGATTAATGGAACAATGGACGTGATTGAAGATGGTAGAACCGGTTACCTCTTCAATACTGGTGATGGTGAGGATTTGGCTCGTCAGATAGAAAAGTTTATCCTGCTTCCGCCAGAACAGAAATCTGCGATGGGCAAGGCTGGGCGAAAAAAAATTGAACGTGAGTTTGACCGACAGATAGTTGTGAAAGCCTATTTGGATGAGGTAGATAACTGTTAACGTAGGTGCAATTATGAAAAATAAACATGGCGACAGCCGTGACGATGAAATAAAGTCCATCTATACTGAGGTTCTTGAGCTTAAAAAGGAGCTTTGCGATGAAAAGAGCGATCCCATAGCAGCATAAATTGGCACACGGCCAATCATGTCCATGTGATGAACGGAGTGATGACGCGACACTGGCTTTCTTGGAGGGAAGATGCTGTCATATGCTATCAGAAAGCAATGGGCAATGACTATATGAAAATAATAATGTGTGCATGGTAATATTTATAGATAAGCTTTCAAAATAATGTAATTATACTTAAAGCTTTATAACTAACATTCGTCTGATCGAGATGTTTTAGATAAAGAATATTATATGATACTAAACAAACTGTTCATAAAAGGCTTTCGTAACTTTAAGGAAGCAACTATTAATTTTGAGAAGCACTCATTGATTATTGGAGCTAATGATGTGGGCAAAACAAATCTTATTTATGCGCTTCGATTGCTACTTGACCGAGGGTTTTCTGATTATGATTACGAATTATCTGATTCGGATTTCTATGCTTATGAAGAGACAAATGAAATAATAATACGAGCATATCTTGGCGAAATCACCGAAGGGTGTGTACTTGCCAGAATGCCAGGAAGTATTAGTGATGATGGTAAATTGGTGCTCCAGTATGTAGCGACTCGCAAAGGAGGAAAGGTTGAATATCATTTCTATAATGGAAAGAGTGATACATTAGTGGATTTGACTGAAATCCCTGGTCCAAATTACCGTAAATATCTCAATTTGAAATATATTAGTAGTAGGCGTGACTTTTGGTCATACATAAATAAGTCCAAGAATCTACTACTCAATCAGGCAAAAGAGAATCGTGAAGATGATGTTATAGAATCAGATGATGTACTTTACGCTGACATTGAGGAAAAATTGCGATATGTTGATTCAAAGATTCCGGAACTGTCATATGTTAAGAACGCTACAGATAAAATCAATGAAGAACTTAATAAACTTGCTATCCATAACAAAGAGCAAACGATAGTGTTTGATACGTCTTCAACAGATATTGATAGGGTTATATCAAGTGTGTCAATTTCTTCAATGCATGGTGATAAACATTTGGTTATAGGAGGAGAAGGTCGTATTAATCAAATTTATCTATCATTATGGGCATCTCAAAATCAGCCGACTGCAATATCTGATGAGGTTTCCATAATTGTTGTTGAAGAACCAGAGGCATATCTTCATCCACATCAGCAGAGGGAATTGGCATCGTATTTAGGCAAAACTCTCAACGGGCAGGTTATACTTACTAGCCATTCGCCTTTCATAGTAAGCGAATTCTCGCCAAACTCGATTATTAGGCTATATAAAAGTCATGGTAATGAAACTATTGCAGCATCAGATGGATGTTCAAAAATCATTACTGATGCAATTCTTGATTTTGGTTATAGGATGAGTGTCATACCAGCAGAAACTTTTTTTGCTGATTATGTTATTCTGGTGGAAGGCCAATCTGAAATGTTGTTTTACAAGACTTTAGCAAAACAAATAGGGATAGATTTGGATAAACTAAACATTTCGGTTCTTAGTGTTGAAGGAGTTCAGTTTGGTGTATTTGTTAAGATACTTAAATCTTTGGATATTCCATTGGGGCTACGTACTGATAATGACATATTTAAAACACCTGGAAAAAATGAATACCACTATGCTGGAATAGAGAGAGGGCTTGCCTTGATGGTATCTTATTATGATTATAGTATGTCCTCTGATGATAAGGAAATAATTGAATTAAATAGACCATTGTTGAGAGGATTTGAGGACGGAAACAATATACCTGAAGCAAATCAATCGGCAGCAGCAAAAATCGTATCTATTCTTGATAAATTCAATATTCATATGGCAAATGTCGACCTTGAGACAGATTTGTATAATACATCTATAAAGCAATACTTAAAGGCATATTATGGAAATGGTCTTTCTAGGGAAGAAATAATTGACATGATGAAAAACAAGAAAGCTGAAAATATGTATGGATTCCTCAGGACTAATAAAAGCAAACTTAGTGCTCTCATTAATGATAATATTGCTAAACCGTTAATCGCTGCACGTGATTATATAGTCAGTCGTTATGGTGCCTACTGATATTCAACGAAAGATTATTAACAATCCTGGAAATACTGTTGTTCTTGCATCTCCTGGAAGCGGCAAGACGTTTGTAATGTCTGAAAAAATAAAGAAAGTACTTAATGATGGGAACTTGCTTGACTATCAAGGAATAATTGCAATATCATACACCCGTAAAGCTTCTGCAAACCTTAAAACCAAGTCGTTAACCTTAGGAATAGATCGCAAGAATTCATATTTTGGCACAATTGATAGTTTCTGCTTAACACAGATAGTCTTACCATTTGGGCGATTTTTGTTTGGACATCCTCAAAAAAATGTAGTTCCAGTTGCTTTAAAAGACCTTGTGACTGAGCGTCAATCTGATTACGTTTGGATAAGTAACAAACATCCTGAATATGATGAAATAAACGAATTAGCCTGGGATAACATTAAAGCCCTGTTTCTGGAAGGGTATGTTTTGATTGAGTCTCTCGAGCTTGTTGCTTTGTTTCTAATCAAAAATAGCAAAGCATGCAGGATGTACCTATCGTCACGATTCCGCTATGTCTTCATAGATGAGTACCAAGATGCAGATTGCTATACAGATGGAGTGTTTCATGAACTTCTCAACCTTGGCATGAATGGAGTAGTCGTAGGAGATGTGAATCAGTCAATTTTTGGTTTTGCCCATAAGAACAGTAAATTCTTAATGGCAGTTCAACAAGAAGAATCCTTTACGTCATATAAACTCATAGAGAATCATAGGTGTTCTATTTCCATTATTAACTATTCGAATCGTTTACTTGATTCAGGTAGCCCTATTATCCTTACAGATGAGGTTGGCGTTTATTTATTGAACATAAATGGAACAGAGGAACAAGTAGCATATTGTTTATCTTCATTTATTCCAATGTTGTGTGATCAAAACAGCGGTATAAATAGATCTGAGATTGCAATACTCGTAAAGAATGTACGTACATTGAAGATAATGGATAAGGCTCTCACAATCCCACACCGTTTAGTTGAGACAACAGATCTTGATATGGATATGAATCTACGATCAAGATTGTACGCTCAACTCTTGCAGTTTTATTTTAATCAAAAGATGTCCCTCATACAAATCGTTGATGATTATGTGGATTATGGAATGTTGACGAAAATAAATCGGGAACGTTTGTCTGAACAGGAGCAATGTATTAGAAGAATTGGGGAAGATGATGTGCGTATCCTTAGGTATCCTTTTGTTGCTATTGCTGAAATTTTGTTGCCTCATATCAAAGAGGACGCATCTCTTACAAAATTAGATATAGTGTTATCAGATGAAAAAGCATTGAATACATATAAACCTTTATGTGATAATGAGATTGTATTAATGACTCTTCATAAGTCTAAAGGACTAGAGTTTGACGTTGTCTTTCACATGAACTTGAATGAATGGGAACTGCCTTACCAAAGGGTGGATAATGGTGATTTTCGTAGTCCAATATACCCAACTTGGGATCAGGATTTGAATCTTCATTATGTGGGTGTCACTCGCGCAAGAAAACAATGCTATTTGATAACGAACAGCCTTAGAACAAATAGTGAAGGAGAAACAAAAACAGGTAAACCATCTATTTTTCTTCAAATGAATAATTTACAAACATTGCGAAAAAGTTATTGAGGAGCGACGCGGACATATTCATGGAATGATCTTGAAAATCTGAATTTCTTGAAGATCGGTGCTTGGAGAGAGGGCTCATGACATTCGCGACAAGAGTGCGTACCATAATTTCGATGACGGTGATTCTGTGGTTAAGGGGAAGCGAGTTTTCATCATGCGTCCGTGCATGATTCATGGTCCAGGTAACAAGGGTAATTTGAATTTGATCTATGGCGTTGTCAGCAAGGGAATTCCGTGGCCTCTCGGTGCTTTTGAGAACCGCAGATCATTTACAAGTGTCGGCAATCTCTGCTTTGTCATAGATGGCCTCTTGGCAAAGGAAGTCCCTTCCGGCATTTACCACATGGCTGATGATGAGGCTCTTTCAACCAACGAACTTATTCAGGTAATATGCGAGGCTTTGGGAAGGAAAGCCCACATCTGGCGTATCCCGAAAAGCCTGATGAATGGCGTCGCAAAAATAGGCGGTTGGCTTCATCTCCCCTTGAATCCCCTTCGCATGCAGAAACTCACCGAAAACTATGTCGTCAGCAATGCCAAGATCAAGGCCGCGCTGGGCATTGACCATATGCCCATTAGGGCGAAGGATGGGTTGAGGGAGACGATTAGGAGTTTCGAGAAATAAAGGTAATATTGTATGTCAAATTTTTCAATCATCTGTGTTCACCCTTTAGCCTCATGCCTTGACCAGTACCGCAAGGTTTTGAAGAAAGACGAGTATTATTTCTTCAACAAATGGTATGAATTAAGAGATGGCAAACTCATAAAAAATAATAGAGTTGAATTTGAGAGGAGTTTCTTCAGCGAGAGTATTTCTATTCAGGCTATCGTAGGAAAGAACGGGAGTGGCAAAAGTTCGATATTGGATTTGCTCTATAGGCTGATAAATAATCTTAGTTATGTGGCAGTTGAGGGAATGTATAGAGGTGGTGCGGACAGATTATATTTTATCCGAAACTTGAATGCTGAATTCTTCTATGAGCTTGATGATGTGTTGGGAAGTGTGCGTAGTGAGAATGATAGAGTCTATTTCAAGTATGGGGAGGAAATTGAAGAAGAGTATCACTTTGCTGAAGTACCTGATGAGGATGAGGAGGCTATCAATCATGTAGATAATAAAAGGCGTAAAATTTCTATCGCATCAGACATAGATGAACGAGCACAGGATATATTGGAGCATTTCTTCTATTCGTTGATACTCAACTATTCTATCCAATCTTTGGTGCCACAGGACTATGGGACTGAACTTTCATGTGGCGATGACAAAGATGACAATCCTGAGAACTCATGGTTGGATCCTATATATGATAAAAATGATGGATATCTTGTACCTTGGGGAATTGAACCGTACAAGGGACACAATATGATTGACTTGTCGGTTCAGAAAGATTTATCGGACAGTCGTATTTCTGTATTGTTGATAGATGCGCAAAGAAGGAGTACACTAGAAAGGACATCAATTGAATTTATTCCTGGATATCAGTTGGATGATATCGTGTTCCGCATGAAAAATACAAGACCTGACAAGAATGATGACGAGGCTTGTGCTGATAGAAAATTCTTGGAGAGTGTGATTGATGAGCCGTTAAGCGAGAGATGCTCCACGTTTATTTCTGGCTATGGTATTATGGTTTCAGATGAAGTGATGAAAAGCGAACTCTATAGGGAACTGATGGTTTATATCATGGAGAAAACATTTCATATATTGGAGACCTACCCCTCTTATAAGAATTATAGGCATATTAGAGATATTTTCTTTTCTGTAGAAGTGGGTGAAGACGATTTTATAGGTGATTATCCGACCATGTTGAGTGATGCTATTGACCAGATATGGAATGACCCATCGCATATTTCCACCAAGATACGGCAAGCAGTGCGGTTGGCGAGAGCACTTGATTTCCCCAAAAATGTAAAACTTTTCATTCATGGGCAGTTCAGTTACTCTGAATTTATTAAAAAGTTCTATGGAAAAGAGGTGACAGACTTTGAGTCTCCTTCTGAGATATTGGAGTATTATGTGCCTTCTATATTTGACCAGGAAATACATCTGAGAAAGACTGAAGATAACAAAAGTTTCAAACTTGCTGACCTGAGTTCGGGCGAACGACAGTTTGCAGTAACTTCGGCAGCTTATCTTTATCATATTCGAAATATATTGTCTGTGCCCCGAAAGAATGGAAACAGGATAGTTTATCGGCACATTAATCTATTCTTGGATGAGATAGAATTGTGCTATCATCCTGATTTCCAACGGACGTTTATTTATAACCTGATAAAGTCGTTAAAAGATAATGGCATATTAGAGGAGTGTCATATAAATGTCTTGTTGACAACGCATTCACCTTTTGTCTTGTCAGATATTCCTAAAAGCAATATACTGTTCTTGCGTGATGGTAGTATCGCTAATGATGAGATAAAGTATGATACATTTGGCTCAAATATAAACGACTTGCTTTTCAAAGGTTTCTTTCTGGAGAATGGTTTTTCTGGTGCTCTTTCGCAGAAAAAGATAAATAACGTTGCCGAACAACTTAGTTCAGGTAAGAAAGTGAGGAATATAGATTCCGTTTTGAGGACAATAGAGATTGTGGGTGATCCGTTGATAAAATATCAATTGAAACTGCTGTACGATGAGTATCTCGGGAAGCATGAGGAGGAACGGAAAAACAAACGTATAGAGGAACTGAAAACTGAACTTAAAACTTTAGGGGGCATATGAGACGAATTGTAATAACGGAGACAATTAAGAAGTATGCTGAGGAATACGTCCAAGAGTTACTAACGGCAAGAGGTAATTACAAGTCACCAGAGGTTGGGATGACTAATTTAATTAAATGTATTCCGAAGAAGTATAGAAAGCTCGCTGATTATACAAAAATAGTCAAACAGAATCTTAGAAATATTATCCTTATGTTTCCATCTCAGTTTGATCGTATGTATGTTGATCTTAATCAATGGAATAGTGAAGAAACATATAGGAAAGCTCTGTCGGTAAAAATTACTTATAAAGGGAATAAAAAGGAATTCTACAAGCATTTGATTGACGTAATGAGGTATGATCGGGTGCAGAGCCATATTATGACTAAGTATATAGAACGTCTCGGTATTCGAACATGTGTTTATTGCAATGCACAATATGCTGTATCGACAGAAAAAATTAAATCTAGAAGATATGCACACTATGAGTTAGATCACTTCAAACCTAAGTCTAAGTATCCGTTCTTATGTGTGTCGTTCTATAATCTTCAACCCTCGTGCGCGAATTGCAACAAACATAAGAACAAAGAAGATTCTTTATTTGGGCTTTACACAGAGAATGCTGCTGATGTAGAGGCTTTTTCTTTCAGATTGAATCCTTTTTCTGTAATCAAATTTGAACATGATTTCAAAAGTGAAGAACTTGAGATTGAATTTAATGCAACATCGGAAAAACTGAGAAAAAATCATGAAGAGCGTTTTCTTATTTCAAAACTTTATTGTCAATTTAAGAATGAAGCTGCTGAGATATTATGGTTGAAGAAAGCTTATTCTCCAGCTTTTATGCAGCAGGTTGTCGCTGGTTTTAGGCGTGTATTCCCTAATGGCCCGCCAGATGTTGAAACATTGTATTGGGGACATGATATGCGGCCGGAAGATGTCCATAAACGTCCCTTGAACAAACTTACGCAGGATCTGAAGAGGTCTTTGTGAATGAATAACAAATATTTGCCCGGCAAACAGTATATTTCTAATTAGAATTGTTATTATTGCATTTTGGCTAAAGTAACACGCTATGCAGAAAGAGATTAGAATAGAAAGATTCATGGCATTCGACGACATTGATCTCAAGTTGTCGGAAGGTATCAATGTGTTGATAGGAGCTAATGGGACAGGAAAAACACATCTTATGAAGCTCCTTTTCGGGGCAATGCAACAGGCGGATCGCAGGGGCGAGAAAAATATGAATCCAACACTTCAAGGACTGTTTTTGTCAGACTCAATAGGGTGTCTTGTGAAAAGATCGACTGGTAGAGGGAAGAGGCGCTTTAAGGGCATGTTGGCGAATAGCCTGGGATTCAAGTCGCGTTATGACAAGCGTGAACTGTATTTCGAATCTATCAATGCTGATATCATTCCTTTGGCGCTGTTGCCTCCTACCAAAGGGACATGCCACGAAAGAGAAATCTGTAATTTACTCTTCATGCAGAAGATTATCATAAGTTGGGCTTGTTGTATTCCTTGATACAGAATGAGAGTATTTCCTCTGGACGCATTCTTTTTTTTGTGGGGATGAACCAGGGGCTAATTTAACCCAAAATTGTCTGAAATTTGTATATTCGTCCAGAAATTTTTTTATGAAAAAGTCATTTTACAGAACAGATTATCTTTTTGCAAAAGGATCATTCTTGAACGGAATGGGTGACCTTTGGGGAATATTCTCTCCATATTATTCCTATAATGAATCCTCGTCAGCGGAAGAGGCTGATAGAACGGCGTTAGAGTCTGATTTTGGCGTAGTCGGTCAGGATTTGTATTCAGTGATGAAATGACCAAAGTTTGATTAGCTTGAGTGATAAAACTGATAATTATCTGGGAGGAGATGTTTCTATACCAAAACCACCACTTTTCTAAGTGTGACAATAGTTGTCGTTGTTGGTCTGTTCATGACTGACCGAAATGTCTATACGATAATCTTTTAGAGCAATTCATCGGGGCCAATTACAGGGCGGTCGGCTTCTTTGAAGTCGGATTCATTTCTGGTGACAATCAAGTCGCAGCATCCTTCCATTGCGGATTTTGCTTGAAGGGCATCTTCAATATCTTTCATCGGGCTTTCCAGTATATTATTCACATGCTCAGGAAGGACTGGCAGGACTTTGACAATCGTGATAAGATCTTTGATGATTTCCTTTTTGCGGACTGAAGGCATATTCCTTAACACATAGGCTATTGTGGATATTGACAGTGCGGACGTATACAGATCGATCACGCCGTTTTCACCAAGTCCGAGTATGGGTTGTTGAACATGGTTGAGCGGTATATCAAGGCTGAGGGGTTGACCGGAAAGCGCAAGAAGGACATCCGGATGGGGCTGGAGAAGCCGATATGGACGGCCTTCGTGTCGTGGGCGACAGCCGAATATGACCGGCATCCGAAGGGAAGCGCGATATCTGGAGCGCTGGGTTATCTGCTGAAACGGAGAAAGGAGCTGATGGCGTATCTGAAGATCCCGATGATGCCGATAGACAACAACGCGTGTGAGCGCGGGTTCAAGCCGCTGGTGAAGGGCAGGAAGACATCCCTGTTCTTCCAGAACCTCATGGGCGCATGGCGCGCGTCGATGATGTACAGCTTCTTTGAGACGTGTGCGATGAATCACCTGAATCCTCAGCAGTGGTTGACGTATGTGCTGAACAACATCAAGACCACGCCGGCGGACCAGTTGCCGAACCTGCTTCCGCAGAACTTTGACAAGAGTCTTCTGAAACTTGTCTAAACAAAAGAAAAACGAATCAGAAAAAATACGGCGAAAGCCTTAAAGGATAGACTGCGTTCCGCAGCCTTGGTGTTGCTTTGTCAATATGGGCGTGTGGGGACGGTTACGCAGATCCGGGCTTCTGTGAAGTCTGATGCTTTGTGGGAGTTCAGTTATCATACGGACTCTGATAAGAGACGTGTCGAGAAGGTTTGTGAGGAACTTGAGATAGATACGGGATGTGTAAACACATTCAAGATGTAACCCTGTGAATGCACAGGGACCCACTCATTCGTTTGGACAAGAGTATCGGTATATCTCGCTGGAGAACAACCCG
>ERZ1026846.1752-NODE-1752-length-12976-cov-13.201765_pt1 | contig 12976 bp, 12 predicted proteins | sample MGYA00380153_ERZ1026846 | MGnify/ENA primary metagenome ERZ1026846 (study PRJEB33269, sample SAMEA4719789) | human gut metagenome | biome: human-associated habitat; feature: organic feature; material: feces | place: Cameroon | collected 2013-10 ... | reverse complement strand
GGAAGGCGAAGGGAATCAAGGGATTCCGCTTTGATGTGGTCAATCTGATTTCCAAGCCGGAGGTCTATGAGGACGATTTTGAGGGAGACGGACGGCGGTTCTATACCGATGGCCGAAACGTCCACAAGTACCTGAAGGAGCTGGTCGCTGCGGGCGGCATCGACGGCATGATAACCGTTGGCGAAATGTCCTCCACCACGCTGGAAAACTGCATCGGCTACACCGCTGAGGGCAACCACGAGCTGACGATGTGCTTCAATTTCCACCACCTGAAGGTGGACTACAAGAACGGCGACAAATGGGCACGGATGCCTGCCGACCATCTTGCCCTGAAAAAACTGTTCCAGACATGGCAGGAGGGGATGCAGGCCCACGGCGGCTGGAATGCGCTGTTCTGGTGCAACCACGACCAGCCCCGTGCGGTCAGCCGCTTTGGCAGCGACACGACCTACTGGAAGGAAAGCGCCGAGATGCTGGCGGTGGCCATCCACTTTATGCGCGGCACACCGTACATTTATCAGGGTGAGGAGCTGGGCATGACGAACCCGCACTTCACGAAAATCGAGCAGTACCGCGACGTCGAGAGCCGCAACTACTACAGGATCCTGCGAGAGCAGGGCAAGACCGAGGCCGAGACGCTGGACATTATCGCCCAGCGCAGCCGCGACGACAGCCGCACCCCGATGCAGTGGGACGCGAGCGAGAACGCCGGGTTTACCACCGGTACGCCGTGGATCGGCATTGCCGACAACTACAAGGCCATCAACGTCGCTGCCCAAATGGACGTCCCGGATTCCATCCGCAGCTTTTACAAAACGCTGGTGGCCCTGCGCAAGAAAATGCCGGTCATCAGTGCGGGAAAAATCGAGTTCTTGTACCCCGACAACACGGATTTGTTAGCCTATCGCCGGTACGACGGCGAGACGGAGCTGCTGGTTCTCTGCAACCTGCGGGAGCGGGAAATTGCCAAGCCCCTGCCCGTAGGCTGGACCGATGCCGAGAAACTGCTGGGTAACTACCCCGACACCGCCGACACGCTGCGCCTCTATGAGTGCGTAGTGCTGAAAAAGTGAAGGCTGCCGTATTATCGTTTCGCTATTGGGAGTTGACCGTATCCTTTGCGATCGTAACCTCATAGTGAGCAAGACAAAAGCACTTTCCCTTATTTGCAATGCAAATATAAGGGAAAGTGCTTTTTTGTAAGGGCAAAATTCCGCGTTTAAAGCTGTGCAAGACCTGCCGGGTGCCATTCGTCCCGGATGCCGATGTCGGCACAGACGATCTCACCGCAGAAGGGTGCGGAGCTTGGAGCTGTGTGCAGGGGCTTGCAGCTGTCAAACGTCACGGTCAGGTCTGCGCGGACGGCTCCCTCGGCGGCCTCACCCGTATCGGTGTTGATGCCGCTGGGCAGATCGACGGCCAGCACGAATGCGCCGCTTTCCCGCTGACGATTCATCAGCGCACAGGCAGCCAGCCTGGCCGGGCGATGGCTGCCGTGAAACCCGGTGCCATACAAAGCATCCATGACGGCGTCAAAGGGCTGTGCTGCCAGCGCTGCCGCATCGCGGCATTTGGTGACAGGCAGGTCTGCCAGGCGTGCATAACTTTATCCGAACTTCTCCGCCACTATGGCGTCGATGTCAGTGACAAGGGAATCAGTAAATGGGAAAAAGGATACACCGCTCCCAGCATCTACCAACTGGTTGCAATCTGCCACGCATTGAACATCAAGGAAGGACCTTCCTACGTTACAAAGACCTTTCAGAAACCTGCCCTTCTAAATGCCATCGGGCAAAAAAGTCGCTGAGTACGAAATGGACTTGATTGCATCTCGGCGCTACCAGCCAGGCACAGAAGAGCCTGCGGAAATCGACTGCATAATGATGCCAGTATCAGAGTTGCCAGTATCGGCAGGTCTAGGAGCTTTTCTTGAAGGTGAAATGTTTCAACAGATACAGGTGCCTGCCAGTAGCGTTCCGGCAGGGACTGAGTTCGGGATATACGTTAGTGGTGATAGTATGGAGCCGCGTTATCATGACGGACAAATCGTATGGGTGAAGCGTTGCGAAGAACTTGAATGCGGGGATATCGGGATATTCGTATATGATGACTGTGGATATCTGAAAAAATACGATGAACATACCCCGGATAAAACCCAAGCAGAATTCCTTACCGACAGCTATGGCGTGGTGCACAATCAACCGGTTTTGGTTTCTCTTAACACCAAATATTCACCAATCCTTATATCTCCAGAGCAAAGATTCGAGATTGTCGGAAAAGTTTTGAACTAAAAAGATGGGAGGGAATTTCGTGGATACGATCAAGCGTATTCAGGATTTGATGCAAGCGCGTGATATGAATCTGTGTGTGTTGGCAAAGAAATGCGGAATATCGTATTCCACGATTCAAACAACTGCTCGTCGGGGAGGCCAGTTGAGCGTAGTAGGTCTTTATCCTAAAGAGTCTGGGACGTCCCGGGCTTCTTGCAAATCGTGAATCATCTTTGCCAGGGCCAGCGTAACCTCCGGCTGGCGGAACGAGATCTTCAGAAGTTCCATCACCTGATCATCGGTCAGTTCTCCAGGACAGACCAGAAAACTTTCCAGCATTCCCCCGCGCGTACAGAGACGATGGGTGCGGGCCTTGCGGGTTAACTCCGGTATCCGGTGCTCCAACATTTTCTCTTGGTGCTGGTAGTAAAGGATCATTCGGATTGCAATTACTGTATAAATATGATATGATTACGTTGAAAACCGTTTGTGTTTCAACTGATCAAACAGGGAGCGTATGAACAGCCATGAAGCGTTTGCAGGATATTGCAGATCAAGTTGGTGTAAGCCGGACAACAGTGTCCAATGTGCTGCACGGCAACACCAAAAAAGTCTCCAAGGAAATGATCCGGAAAATTTCGGAAATTCTGAACCAGGAGGGCTATGTCCCGAATACATCTTCCCGTGAGCTGACCCGCAAAGGGTCCTGCATCATTGGACTGGTGCTGGGCTACAGCTGTATCCACGGCATCCCTTCTCTGCGCGATACCTTTGTGGCAGAATTTCTGTCTGGTGTAGAAGAGACAGCCCATCGAAACGGATATTATGTCATGCTGATCAATGGCCAGGACAAAAATACGGACCAGGTGGCAGAGATTGCCTCCCGATGGAATGTGGATGGTCTTGTCGTCCTGGGACTGGACGAAAAGAAATACAAGGAGCTGCGCAGGCAACTCAACAAATATATGGTCCTGATTGACACCTATCCCGAAGCGGAGTACCACTACGTCAACGTGGGGACTGATGATTTCGGCGGCGGCGCCATGATTGCAAAGTATCTGCTGGACAACGGGTACACCCAGGCCATCTTTGCCGCCGAGTGTGATATCGGCGCAGACCATTACCGCTGGAAAGGATTTCAGCATCAGATGCGCTCTGCCGGGATTGACTGCGGAGAAGAGCGCCATATTCTTCTCCCCGAGGATCTTTCTCTGCGCCGTGTCATGTACGGCCACTATTTGGATCGCTTTGTCCAGGCCAGGGCTGTGGCCCTGGCCTCTGACTATGATGCGGCGGAAGTGATGAATTATCTGCAGGACCACGGCATACAGGTGCCGGAGCAGGTCTCCGTCACCGGGTTTGACGACTGCATCTATGCAGAACTCATGCATCCCCCTCTGACGACAGTGCGTCAGAATGTCCCGGCCAAAGCAGAGGCCGCCGTGGAACTGCTGGTGCGTCTGATTCGGCAGGAACCGGTGGAGTGTAAAAATTACGTTCAGCCTGTTGAACTGATCCGCCGCAACTCGGTGTGCGAATCAACCCCCAACGCCGCGCCCTGGTCAAAAGATCTGCACAAAACCCACAAATAATTCTTGTGGTATTTATCAGTTTCGTAGGAAACGTTGCGCAAAACCCACAAATAATTCTTGTGGTATTTATCAGTTTCGTAGGAAACGTTGCGCAAAACCCTTTTCAAATCCTCTTCGGTATTGTACAATGAGCTCGTCAAAAAGACACGCTGCGCAGCCTGTCAGAACGAGACATATACAAACTGGAAGAGGATTTGTTTTTTGTATCCTGGATGGAGCAGACAAAAAACGAATTCCGGAAAATCTGACTGAACATCGTGGAGGATTTTATCATGAGAAAGATTTCGCGTAGATCATTTTTGAAGGCTGCCACCGTTGCCTGCGCACTCACCGCACTGACCGCCTGCGGAGGCGGCGATGAATCTGCCGCCGTTTCTGTGGCCAAGGACGAAAACGGAGCCTATGTGGACACCCTGACCATCACCCTGGGCCGTTTTGCGGAACCTTCTGCCGCTGCCCTGTTCCCGGAAGGCCAGACTTTTGAAGACAACGCCTACACCCGTTACATTGAATCCAAGCTCAACGTGGATCTGGTGGACAGCTTTGAAGCAGGCGGTGACGCTTTCACCAACCAGCTGGCCACCTGTGTCGCCTCGGGCGAACTGCCCGACATCATGACCGTCATCAGCTACGACACCTTTGTCGAGATGGTGAACAACGGCCTGACCTATGACATGACCGATGTGTACGAGGAGTACGCCTCTGACTACATCAAGAGCCTCTACGATTCCTACGACGGCCGCTGCCTGAGCATGGCAACCTTTGACGGCCGGCTGATGGGTATTCCCGGCACGAACCCCGACAACAGCGTCCCTGTCCTGTGCTGGATGCGCAAGGACTGGCTGGACAAGCTGGGCATCAACCCCGACCCCGACGGCGACCTGTGCATCACGCTGGATGACATCGCCGCTGTGGCCAAGGCCTTTGTGGACGCCAATGCAGGCGGCGGCAACCGCACCGTGGGCATGGCTTTTTCCGGCAATGATATCGGCGATGCCATGTGCATCGCCAACGCCATGGGCGGCTACATCGACCGATGGATCGAAAACCCCGACGGCACCATGAGCTGGTCCACCCTGGCGCCCGAAGTCAAAGCTGCCTGGGCCAAGATGAACGAGTGGTACGAGGAGGGCATCCTGGATCCCCAGTTCGGCACCCGCACCACCGATGACATCAACGCCATGATGATCAACAACGAGCTGGGCATCGTCTTTGGCGCATGGCATATCCCCGACTGGCGTCTGAGCAGCGTCAAGGCCCTGGTGCCGGAGGCCGAGTACATCGCCTATACGGTGGCCGATGACAACGGCATCGTCCACACCTACCACGAAAACGCCGCCGAGCGGTTCCTGGTGGTCAGCAAGGACTGCAAGTATCCCCAGGTGGCAGTGGAAATGCTGAACATCCTCTATGACGATCTGGCCCGCGCCACTGCGGAAACCGCGCCGGAAGTCATCGCCTACATCAACGCCGGCGGACACAATGAGGGCCGTCCCTATTACATGGAAGTCCTGCCCTCCAACAATCCCTCCATTTACTACACCGAGCACATGGCCGTCATCAACGGCGAGATGACCCCTGAGGAAACCACCATTGCCGAGAACAGAGGCTCTTCCCAGGCCATTCTGGACTACCTGAAGGATCCCCAGAACGTCACTGAGGAAACCCTGGGCGGTTGGCACTTCTATGAGTCCCGCATCATCGGCCTGGGCGCATCCATCGATGCGCTGGAAAAGAACGGCAACGCCGAATGGATCACCCCCAAGTATCCCCCCACCACCCCCACCAGCGAGCAGAAAAAGGCAACCCTGGACAAGACCGAGCTGGAGGCCTATGTGGCAATCGTGACCGGCGCACAGCCCATCGATTATTTCGATACCTTTGTCAGCGAATGGAAGCGTCTGGGCGGCGACGCAATCGCCCAGGAAGTCCAGGAATACTTTGCACAGTAACAAAGGGGGTGGAAACGGATGAAAAATCAGGTCAAAAAGAGCCACGCAAACCAGGCCTATCAACTGTATTACCACGGCATGATGCTCCCTGGTTTCATCTTCCTGATTCTGTTCAACTTTGTTCCGATGTTCGGCGCCATCATGGCCTTTCAGGACTACAGACCCGCCAAAGGGTTTTTCGGTTCTGACTTTGTGGGCCTCAAACATTTCAAATACCTGTTCGAAATGCCAGACAGCTTTGAGCTGTTCCGCAACACCCTGATCATCGCCCTGGGCAAAATCGTCTTGACCACCATCATGTCCATCGCCTTTGCGATTCTGCTCAATGAGGTCAAGAACAGGACCCTGAAAAAGTCGGTTCAGACGGTGGTTTACCTGCCTCACTTCCTGTCCTGGGTTGTGCTGGCTCTGGTCGTCAAGAATCTGTTCAACCTGGACGGCTCCGTCAACGCAATGCTGGGCACCTCGCTGAACTGGCTGGGCAGCAACTCCCTGTTCCAGCCCCTGCTGATCCTGACCGATACCTGGAAAGAGTTCGGTTATGGCTCCATCGTCTATCTGGCAGCCATCACTTCCATCGACTCGACCCTTTACGAGGCTGCTTCCATCGATGGCGCCACCTGGTGGAAAAAGGTCTGGCATGTCACCCTGCCCGGCATCCGCACCACCATCGTCCTGATGGCCGTCATGAATCTGGGCAACATCCTGAACGCCGGTTTCGACCAGGTCTATAACCTGTACAGCGCATCGGTCTATGCCACCGGTGATATTCTGGACACCTATGTGTACCGCGTCGGCCTGCAGGGCCTGCAGTACAGCTTCGGTACCGCCGTGGGCCTTTTGAAGTCCGTGATCGCCTTTGTTCTGATGATCGGCGCCAACAAGCTGGCTCAGAAGTACACCGACAGCAAAATTTTCTAAGGAGGTCCGTCTGGCAATGAAAGTTGATAAACTCCGCACTGTCATCATCTACATCATTATTATTCTGCTGGGCCTAGTCTGTCTGCTGCCGCTGCTGAACATTGTTGCCATCTCCTTCTCCTCCTCTGCAGCAGTGGAAGGCAACATGGTAGGGCTGATCCCGGTGGGATTCAGCACCGCAGCCTATAAGAAGATCCTGGAGGACTCCCAGTTCTGGCACTCCTTCCTGATCTCGGTGGAGCGGGTTGTGCTGGCCCTGATCATCAACTTTGTGCTGATCGTACTGATGGCTTATCCCCTCTCCAAAACCAACGCACAGTTCCGGGGCCGCAACATCTATGCAAACCTGATGATTTTTGCCATGCTTTTCAACGGCGGCATGATCCCCACCTTCCTGGTTGTCAAATCCTACGGCCTGCTCAATACCGTCTGGGCCCTGGTTTTGCCGGGAGCCGTGCCCATCTTCAATGTCATCCTGGTGATGAACTTCTTTGCTGCCGTTCCCAAAGAGCTTGAGGAAGCCGCCTTCATTGACGGCGCCAACCCGCTCCAGGTTCTGACCAAGATCTTCATCCCCATTTCCAAGCCGGTTCTGGCCACCGTATCCCTGTTCAGCATTGTGGGCAGCTGGAACGACTTCTACAGCGGCCTGATCTACATGTCCAAAGCCGCCTATTATCCCCTGATGACCTATATCCAGAGTCTGCAGATCAACGTGGAAGATCTGATCAAGCAGGGCAATCTGTCTGCCGTGGTGGATTCTGCCTCCCTGGGCAACACCAACCTCAATGCAGCCAAGATCGTTATTGCAGTTATCCCGCTGCTGCTGATCTATCCCCTGCTGCAGCGGTACTTCGTTTCCGGCATTGTGGTGGGCTCGGTTAAGGGCTAATTTATATTCTTGTTAAGGGCTAATTTATATTCTTTCAGAGCGCTCCGGAGACGGGGCGCTCTGTCTGACAAAACAACCATTCAGTCACTTTTATTTGGGAGAACGGTATGATTCAAAAGTATCTCTATGGTGTCCCCTTTGACACCGAATCGGTGGTCGCACCAATCCCTGCAAGCCAAGGCGAACCCCCTGTGGGAACGGTCAAAACCAGCGAGTCCGGCTTCTGCTTTGCCTGCCCCCTAGCGGAGGGCGACCGGGTCTACGGCCTGGGCGAAGCCAACCGCGGCATCAACAAGCGGGGCTTTGTCTACGTCAGCGACAATGTGGACGACGGCCTCCACACCGAAAACAAGCAGCGAATGTACGCCGCCCACAACTTCATCGTGATCTCAGGCCAGCAGAATCTGGGGCTGTTCTTCGACTATCCCGCCCGGATTCGGTTTGACATCGGCTTCACCCGCAGGGATTGGCTGGAAGTCACCTGTGAGCGGGCCGACCTGGCCCTTTACGTCATCACCGGCGACAGCGCCTGCGATGTGGTCAAGCAGTTCCGGGCCATCATCGGCCGCAGCTACATCCCGCCCAAATTTGCCTTTGGCTTTGGCCAGAGCCGCTACGGCTACAAGACCCAGGCCGACTTTGAAGAGGTGGTGGCCAAACACCGCCAGGCCCACATTCCCCTGGACATGGTGTACATGGACATCGACTACATGGACCACTACAAGGACTTCACCGTCAACCCGGAGAATTTCCCCGATTTTTCCGGCTTTGTATCCAAGATGAAAGAGCAGGGCGTCCGGCTGGTGCCCATCATCGACGCCGGCGTCAAGGAGGAAGCAGGCTATTCGGTCTGCGACGAGGGCAAGGAAAAGGGCTACTTCTGCAAGCGGGACGACGGAACCGATTTTGAGGGAACCGTCTGGCCGGGGTGGAGCCACTTCCCCGACGTGCTGAACCCCGAGGCGCGGGCCTGGTTCGGCAGCCAGTACAAGGCTCTGACCGACTGCGGCATCGAGGGCTTCTGGAACGACATGAACGAGCCCGCCATCTTCTACTCCCGGGAGGGGCTGGCCGAGCGGCTGGATCATCCGCCGGTTCCCCATGAAGACGGCACCATCGATCATTTTGGCCAGGCCATCGGCTGGCTCAATCTGTCCAATGCGCCGGAAGACTACGCCCGCTTTTATCACAAGGTGGACGGCAAAATGGTCCGCCACGACCAGGTCCACAACCTCTACGGCTACAACATGACCCGGGCCGCCTCGGAGGGGCTGGCCAGCATTGCCCCGGGCAAACGGTTTCTGCTGTTCTCCCGGTCTTCCTGCATCGGGATGCACCGGTACGGCGGCGTCTGGACCGGCGACAACCACTCCTGGTGGAGCCACCTGCTGCTGAACCTCAAGATGCTGCCCTCCCTCAATATGTGCGGTTTCCTGTATGTGGGAGCCGACCTGGGTGGCTTCAACGCCGACACCAGCCGGGATCTGCTGCTGCGGTGGCTGGCGCTGGGGGTGTTCACCCCCCTGATGCGCAACCACTCGGGCTGCGACACCCGCCGGCAGGAGTTCTACCAGTTTGAGGGCCCCGAAGACTTCCGCAGCGTCATCGAGACCCGCTACCGGCTGATCCCCTACCTCTACAGCGAATACATGAAGGCAGCGCTGAACGGCGATATGCTGTTCAAGCCCCTGGCCTTCGTCTACCCCGAAGACGAGATCGCCCTTCAGACCGAGGACCAGCTGATGCTGGGCAATGAGGTGATGATTGCCCCGGTCTACACCCAGAACGCCACCGGACGGATGGTGTATCTGCCCGAGGAGATGCTGTTTGTCAAGTTCGGCCCTGAGGGCCGCATCACACAGGAAGTCCTCCCCGCCGGCACCCACTTTGTGAAGGTGGCCCTCAACGAGGTACCTCTGTTCATCCGCAAAGGCGCCTGCATCCCGGTGGCAGACCCCGCCCAGACGGTGGCCGACAGCGACCCCGCCACCATCCGGATGATCGGCTGGCCCGGAGCCAGCTATGACCGCTACGACGACGACGGGGTTACCATCCCCGCAGAATAAGGAGGAATTGCCATGGACCGCAAATGGTGGAAAGAAAGCATCGTATACCAAATCTACCCCAGCAGCTTCCAGGACTCGGACGGGGACGGCATCGGGGACCTGAACGGCATCCGTTCCCGGCTGGATTACCTGAAGGATCTGGGGGTCAATGTGCTGTGGCTGTGCCCCATCATGGACTCCCCCATGGATGACAACGGCTACGACATCTCCAACTACCGGGCCATCAACCCCCGGTTTGGCACCATGGAGGACTTCGACGCCCTGCTGGCCGAGGCCCATCAGCGGGGCATCCGCATTGTGATGGACCTGGTGGTCAACCACACCTCGGACGAGCACCCCTGGTTCATCGAGAGCCGCAAGTCGGTGGATAACCCCTACCGAGACTACTATATCTGGAAGCCGGGCAAAGACGGCCACGAGCCCAACAACTGGGGCGCCAGCTTCGGCGGCTCGGCCTGGAAATACGACCCCCAGACCGATATGTATTACCTGCACCTGTTCTCCCCCAAGCAGCCCGACCTGAACTGGGAGAACCCCAAAGTCCGGGACAAAGTGTTCAACATGATGACCTGGTGGTTTGACAAGGGCATCGACGGGTTCCGGATGGACGTCATCAGTATGATTTCCAAGGACCAGCGCTTTCCGGATGGCGAGAAACACGGACTGTATGGCAATGGCGGTCCCTACTATGTCAATGGGCCCCGCATCCATGAATTTTTGCAGGAGATGAACCGGCGGGTCCTCTCGAAATACGACATTATGACGGTGGGCGAGACCCCCGGCGCCACGGTGGAAAACGCCCCCCAGTATGCGGGGCTGGACGGCAAGGAGCTGAACATGGTCTTCCCATTTGATCACGTCGGCATTGGGGACGGACCCCTGGGCAAGTGGACCACCCAGCGCTACGATTTTATGCAGCTCAAGAAAATTCTCAGTTACTGGCAGACCGGCCTGGACGGCAAAGCCTGGAATAGCCTGTTCTGGGACAACCACGATCAGCCCCGGGCTGCATCCCGCTGGGGCGATGACTCGCCCCTCTCCGCCAAGATGCTGGCCACCTGCCTGCTGAGCCTGCAGGGTACTCCCTACATCTATGAGGGCGATGAACTGGGGATGACCAACGCCTATTTCAAAGATCTCAGCCAGTACCGGGATATCGAAAGTCTCAACGCCTTCAAGGAGCTGACCGGCGCAGGCTTGATTTCTGCAGACGAAATGATGGAGTGCCTGGCCCTCCGCAGCCGGGACAACGCCCGCACCCCGGTTCAGTGGGACGACTCCCCGAACGCCGGTTTTACCACCGGCACCCCCTGGATTGAGGTCAACCCCAACTATACCGCCATCAACGCCGCCGCCGAGGAAAAAGACCCGGACTCGGTACTCAACTACTACAAGCAGATGATCACCCTGCGCAAGAGCCATTTGGGGCTGATTTACGGCTCCTTCCAGCTTCTGGCCGAGGAGAACCCCCAGGTCTTTGCCTACCGGCGCACCCTGGCCGAGACCGGCGAGAACTACCTGATCGCTTGCAACTTCTCAGACAAGGACGCGGCCTTCACAATTCCCGCTGATTTTGCGGTGGCCCGGCGCCTGATCAGCAATTATCCTGACACCGCTCCCACCGGCGCTGTGACCCTGCGCCCCTATGAGGCCTTTGTGCTCCAGAAGTAAACCAGGTGATACCCTATGAATGACTTTTTCGACCTGGATGCCCCTCTGTTCCGTTTCTTAACCCGGGTTGCGGATATGGTGATTCTCAGCCTGCTGTGGCTAATAGGAAGCCTGCCGCTGTTTACCTTGGGCATTTCCAGCACAGCCCTCTATTATGCAGTGAACAAATCCCTAATTGAGGACCGGGGAACGGTCAGCGAGGAATTTTTCCGGGCCTACCGCCGGAGCTTCCAACAGGCAACTTTGAGCTTTCTTGCTCTGGCAGTGCCGGAGAGCATTCTGCTGGCTGACTGCTTTATGACCCATTACCTCAAGGGGCAACAGGCAGCGACGGGTAATCTCTGGATCATTTTTACGGTGCTGAGTACCTGTGGGCTGGCCTGGATGATCTACAACGCAGCCTATGCGGCAAGATTCGACGACCCGGTCAAAAAGACGGTGTTGCAGTCCGGTGCCATGGCATTGCTCCATTTTGACAAAAGTCTGCTGCTTTTGGTGGTGCTGGCTGCGTTCGGCCTGCTGACAGCATTCTGCCCGCCGCTGATCCTTCTGGCACCTGCCGGATATGCGCTGTTTGCCCGGTGGGTCCTTGAGAAAAAGGTGTTCTATCAATATCTTCCCGATATAGACGATGGCATAGACAAGGAGAATAAAGACTGTTCCCATCAGGATTGATCGTTCCTCCAATTTGACCATTCTTTTCTAGAAACCATCGAAAGAATCTGTCTGGTCTTGGAAATCACCTTAAAAGACTTCTTTGATTCCTCATACTTGTAGTAAAAAGCCGCTCACCATGCTGGAAACTGATATGCTACCCCTAGAGTAGACAGAGAAAAAACAAAACTGAACTGGTCCGTAAAAAGTAGACAATAGACAAAAGACCTCCCCATGTAGGATAATAAAACTACATGAGGAGGCTTTGCTATGTCCAGAAAATATACAAAAATCGACCAATACGAAAAGCAGATTCTTTCCATGCGAGAAGAGGGAAAAACGCACAGAGAGATTGCCGAAAGTCTTGGACTGGAAAAAGAACAAATCAAAAAATGGCTCCGGCGTTACAGGATAAAAAAGGAAAAAATAGAATCAGGCATACCGATTCGAACAAGAGGGCAACACCGCAAGAACTCTGAGCCAAAAAACATCATCGCAGAACAGGCATATGAGATTCAACGCCTGAAAATGGAGAATGACCTGCTGCGGGTTTTTCTGCGGTTCGCAGAAAGGAGGTGAAGCCAAATTTCAAATATGCAGTGATTCATCGCCACCGGGAATGCTATCCCCTAAAACAGATGTGCCAGTTCTTTGAGGTTTCCCGTAGCGGTTACTACAAGTATGTCAAACAACTGGTTCATCCCCAAAAGGACTTTGAGCTTGCTGAAAAGATTCGTGCAAAGCAGGAAGTCTGCCAAAAGACATACGGCTATCGCCGGATGAAACTTTGGCTGGATAGCGAAGGAATCGTCAAAAATCCAAAGACGATTTTAAGAATCATGCACAAGTACGATCTTTTAAGCGAAATTCGTCGCAGAAAGAAATGGCGGCGCATGGGTGAGGATAAGGGCAGTGGGCATACAGGCAGGTGCGGAACTTGAAATCGGGCCGATAGTAC
>ERZ1026846.1749-NODE-1749-length-12995-cov-26.419706_pt1 | contig 12995 bp, 21 predicted proteins | sample MGYA00380153_ERZ1026846 | MGnify/ENA primary metagenome ERZ1026846 (study PRJEB33269, sample SAMEA4719789) | human gut metagenome | biome: human-associated habitat; feature: organic feature; material: feces | place: Cameroon | collected 2013-10 ... | reverse complement strand
TAATAAACGTAATATAAATATATATAAAAGGGATTATGATAATAATTAAGCTTGACAGATTAAAAAAAATATTATAATCTCATAATCAGAGAGATATTAAAAGAATAGGCATTCGGGCAACGGGCGGAGCTGATCCGTCGAGGACCCGAAGAAAACGGAAGTCATGCAGCCGGCGTTGATCTGATAAAAAACCAGATCCGCCGAGCTGCTTTTTTATTATAACTATCCAGAAGGGAGATATAGACATGTCAGAAATTAATATACAGGAATTAAATAATAATACTGTTGATGTTTTTAAGAATGATATTGACATGTATATAAAACTCTGGATGGAAGATAGACATGTAGAGGATATGTGTAAAGTATCACAGAACAGATGGTATAACTGTTGTAAATATGTCTATGAGAATGTATTTAAAGCCAATCCAAAGTATCTTAAGGATGATAATAATATTAATAATGCATACGACACAGACAAGGTTAATAATATATTAGATTTATATATAGACCTTTGTAATGACTACGAGAAGATAATTAATATTACAGGCTTTGTATTCTTTACTGGGATACATAGAGACACGCTGAATGGTTGGGTCAATGGCGTACAACTCGGTTCATCTGGCTCCGACATTTGCAAAAAGATTGACGAAATGAGAGAAGAGAGCCTTGTAGGATTGCAGGTCTCCGGCAAAGGAAACCCGATGAATTATATGCCATCGCTGAATAAGTATTGCGGCTTTAATATGCCGGGCGTAAGGGTACAGGACAGCAGTAAAACGCAGTCAATCGAGCAGATCAGGGAACGATATTCCCTGTCTGAATTGTCAGAAAACACTGCACAATTAAAGCCACCAGACGCGGACTTTTAATATAAAATTGTACGTGGTTATCACACAATTTGAAAGCCTAGCAAAATTAAGGCTTACAAAGGTTTTAGAAAACGTCAACTATTCGCAATAGTTTTGTTTAACGAATAGTTGAAACGCCTATCAACGAATTGTATTAATTGTTTTTGAATGTTACACAATTTGAAATGCAGTTGCAGTTGTGGTTGAATGATCCAGAGCATGACCGGGGGAGGGGTCTAGCAGGAAGCACCCCGGGGCGGTAACTGAGTTGGTTAAGCTAATTTCAAACAAAAAGACCACCTGCCAATGAACGATATACGCATACGTTGCCACATAATTTCTGCAAAGCTGCGAGAGGTGATTGACATGATTGCTAAACTTGAAGGAATGCAAAATGGATATGTATTGTTAAGATCATCTACGGATGAAGAATTTCAAGCAATCCTTAAGCAGTACAAAGATGCGAATAATCTTAAATGCATTATCTGCAATAAGCATACTGTTAAATGCTTTAAACACGCCGGGATTTTATCAGATCCTGCAATAAAGATAAATAATAAACTGTTGAGTGGTGTATTTTACATCAACGGAGTTTTTTAAATTCAATTTACACATCCGATAAAAATTCAAAAGTTACATTCGATAACGATTTTCAAAAATTTTTTAAAAACAAAAAGAGAGGTTTTAATATGCCAGATTGTAAACAGTGCTGCGGAACTTGCCAGTATGGTTCATACGACAAAACGGATGGATATGTATGCGTAAACGGTGACAGCGAGTATGTGGCAGATTTTGTGGAGTACAAACATGTGTGTGATGAATGGGAGAGTAAATAGTGCGAGTAGTATCACAAAACAGAGATTTTTCATTTGATTTTGACCGAACTACATTCTGGATGCAGGATGAATATGTGTATGCCAGAATTGATAGTAACGATCAAGTGATTGGAAAATACGAATCAAGACAAAGAGCACAGCAAGTGTTTATTGATATGCACAATGCATACAGTCCAATACAACTGATGAGTGAGAATCTAAGCGAGGAACAGATTGCACAGTTTGCTGGTTCAAAGAATGTGCCTATCAAATGTTTAAACCTTGATATTCCAAACTCTTCAATAACCGTATTTGAAAATGCAATATATTATATGCCGGAGGAATAGATTGATGGTAATTGTTAAAACGGTCATATCAACATTAGATGTTTTGCTGATCTTACTATTATTCTTTGTTGGTAGAGAATCAAAGGACTATCCTACAGCGATAGGGTTTGGAAGCATGATCGTGTTGCTGATTATAAATATTTTCCTTGTGTGGAGATAATACGATGATTTTATTTGATCCAATATTTGGTATTTACTATCTGCCGGTAATGACGACCGTAGCGGAAAGAATACATAGAAAAGCTGAAAAGGATTCGGAATATGCCGGGGATTATTTCAATCTGGATAGCGACGCCGAGCACCAGAGCGAGAAATCGGAGCATCCGGTATAGCTTAAGCCTGAATGACATTCAAAACTGAAAATAACTCGGCGTTATAACTTTGAATGAAATTCGTATAGGCTAATCACATTTTTGATCTTAAGTGGCGGACACAAGAGCCGCCGTATTACGGAACATAGCGCAGTTGGCAGAGCACTCGGCTTATATCCGAGCGGTCGCAGGTTCGATTCCTGTTGTTCCGATTGAGGAATGGATTTAACAATTCATTCCGTACAAGGTTTTTCTTCTGGGTGTTTCATTCACACCTCCTTCGCCACTAGGACTGTTCTGTTAAGGGCGGTGCGAGACCGTCCGGTGGTGGTCACCGCAGATAGCGGTATTTGATGTAAGCCTATATGGTGTTGAAACTTAGGTTTCCGGAATTTGTGGACGCACAATCCATATAGCTTTCAATAGTTCTGACACCTATCCCACGGTGCCAGAGCTACAACAATGAGTTGCCAGTGAAAGGCTTCAAACTGGATAGTGCAACGCATGGCACGAAAAATACGATTGCTAACCGTCTGATGGCGGTTTCGGAACGTAGCTTAATTGGGAGAGCGGCGGGTTATCGAGGTTCAATTCCTTTTTATGACTGTTGGGAGCACGCTTGCAAGCGAAGGTTCGAATCCTTCCGTTCCGATGGTGCCGAGCTGATCTGATACTGTAAGTGTAGCGCGGTCGCGTACAGAGATATGGAGCGAGGTGTCCGCGCATTTCGGGGAAGCGGCAACGATTGGCGGTGTTGCAGCTGACTGTAAATCAGTTCCCAAGTGGTAAACATTGGAGGTTCGATTCCTCTCTTCCCCATGCGGTTGGATAGCTACCAACTAGCAGGTGACTGGCAGATGTCCTGCGAAGATAAAAATAGCTGCGAGTGTTGTCTGGGTATCGGACTTTAAATGTGGGCGCACAGCTTGCAGAAATGCATATGGAAAGGTATATCGCTGGTATGCAATTACGGTGAGGTGCACCAATAATCCGTGAGGTCGGTTCAATTCTGGCACTTTCCACTTTTGAACATTGATAATTGAATATTGATGGTCGAAATGGTAATATAAATATATTAATACAAAGGAGGAACTTGTTGTGGGGAATAATACAGAAGATAAAGAAAAGTGCTTTGTAATTATGCCAATAAGTGATCAGGGAGATTATCCCAAAGGTCATTTTACAAAGGTGTACGAACAAATAATTAAGCCTGCTGTTGAAGAAACTGGATATATACCTTATCGTGTTGATGAAAATAAAATTAGTGATACAATTATTAATAAAATTTTTGCCGCAATTCAAGAATGTCCTATGGCAATTTGTGACTTGAGTAATAGGAATCCAAATGTTTTATATGAACTGGGATTAAGACAGGCATATGATAAGCCAGTTGTGTTAATACAAGATGATAAGACGGAGAATATATTTGATGTGAGCGGAATTAGCACGATTTATTATCAAAGTGATAGGCTATATGAAAATGTATTAAGAGCCAGGGAAGAAATCAAGGATGCAATTATATCAACGAGGAAAGGTAATATTAATACGTTAGTAAGAATTGTAAAAGTGAATACGCCGGATCTTTCAAATATAAATATATCACCTGAGGACAAATTAAGTGCAAAATTAGATTTAATTTATGATGAGCTTAAAAAGAATAAAAATGATGGGGGAGGTCCTGTTTTTCGTGCTACAGTCGATGCAGATAAAGTGGAAGAAGCGCTAAAGAAATGTTATTTAGAACATAATATGCAAAGAAATAATTTAGACAAAGACGAAATGTAATATAAATTATTAGTGAATTGCAGTAAAAAATGCTAACCGTCAATATTCGATGGTTGGTATTTTTTTGCACAAAATGAGGTGTGGTGATGTACTTTGAATTTGTCTATGTTGGTTATTCAACAAAACAATGCGTTGAGTTTCTTAAAAGCATCGGAGAAAAATTAAAGGCTCATAATAAGCAGTTTGAATACGATAAAGAACATTTAGTGATTAAAGCAGAAGTGTTCAAATGCAGTGTATTACCTATATATTCCGGTTGTTTATCCTGCCTTGGCATGGAAAATGCAGACTATATCTGCAAAGAAACTGCACATCCGAAAAATTATTTTCCAAGTTCGCAAGAATGTTTGAAGATAAAAGCTATTTTGGAGTATGTTTCCACAAGATTTAGAAAAACTCCAAAAGAAAAGACAGAAAAGGAATTGACAGAGCTGATTGATATTTTGATTGAGGTGCGGAAATGAGATTATGGAAAATTATTAAAAAAATATTCAAGAAAAAGCAAAAAGCAGATCCTACACCGCGCATTGAGAAAGATACGAAATGCGATAAATGCGAATCCTTGCAAGAGTGTATTGGGGAAAGTCATAGATTGCAGAAACTTTGAAGATACGAGAAGTCATTACATTAAATGGTTTGGTCCTTATGCAAAATGTGATGGCGTTGAGGTGTAATATGAACGAATTTTATATAATAGGACAACAACTTCCAATCAAAAGAAAAGTTAAAAATAAAATCACAGGAAATATAAAGGAATATGAGGGGTATGAGGTTGTTAATGGAATATTTTTCTTGAGCTTTGATAATAAATTTTTACCAAAGTTGATTTATGAGATGGTAAAAGATGTGTGATTTTTGCAAAAATACATGGAAAAATTTGAAAGGTGGATGAAAAATGAGCATGGCAGAATTAATGGAATCAATAACAGATGAATTAACTGAGCAGATGGAACATGATGCATTTGCGCGGTATATGAATCCACCAGAGGGATTGACAGATGAACGTTGTAGTAAATGCAACCGTCTGTTAGGCAAATTCAACGGACAGGCTGAAATTAAATGCCCGAAATGCGGGAAAATCAATAGAATTGGGGTGAAATGATGAAATTTTGTTTCGGAGATATTGTTGTTGTCGAAGGAAATCTGATAGGCGTTGTGGTTAAAAGTTGGTGTAAATCACTCTTAGGAGCAGAAGCAAGTCATGATGTATACGTGAGAATGACAGGACAGATTGTAAATTACCCGGAATCGCAGATACAGAGGTATATGGTACGCCATAAATATCTTGATGAACAGGAAGTCGAGTGGAACAATAATGCCATATATGGATGATAAATAGAATATTTCAGAGCACCAGTTGCAGAGTGCCAAGTGGCACATATGTAGAGAGAGCCGAATTTCCAAATAACAAGGGAAGGAGGCTCTCTTTTTGGTTTCAGAACAAACGAAGTCAACAGCAGACAGCATTAAAAATTACATAAAGCAAAATGGAATTGAATATCAATCGCTGTATGACCTTTTGGATGTTGCGAAAGTGGCATTTGAAAAGGAAAACGACACGGAATGGGCGTTGAAAGTCACTTCATATATAAAAGAGTGTTGCGCATGGGCGATTCAGAGCAATGTTGAAGTCTTGCAGATGGATGATTTGTATTGGAAAGCCATGAAAGTGGAAGCTCCGTACCATTTTGAATCATTCCTTTTCTATATGGAGAAGAATCGCCGGCCGGAAAAGAAATTCTATGAGCCAAGAAAGAAAACTCTTGGAATTGTTGTTCAAGACTTACAGGATTTGGAAGATAGAAAAATTGAATTTCTCGGAATTTCCCTTCCGCCACGAGTAGGTAAGTCCACTCTCTGTATCTTCTTTCTTACCTGGGTTATTGGTAGACATCCAGAGAGCCATAATGCCATGTCAGGACATTCAGGAATACTTGCTGACAGGTTTTATCGGGATGTATTAAAACTGACGGAAAACGAGGAATACACATTCAAAGAGATATTCCCGGAGATTGAGTTAGCAAATAAATCATCTGAAAAGAATGAATTGTTTTATTCGCCAACAGAAGCTTTTGCCACACTGACATGCCGAGGAATTGATGGAACATGGACCGGTGCGGTTGATATTAGTTCGGATGGATATTTGTATGTCGATGATATGGTTCGTGACAGAACTGAATCATTAAGTCCTATCCGACTTGAAAATCGCTACCAGGATTATTTGAACGTCCTTGTTGACCGTAAAAATGATGGTTCCAAAGAGTTAATGGTTGGAACCCGATGGAACGTGTTAGACCCATTAGGACGTGTCGAAGCGGAAAATAAGAATAATCCAAAATATCGGTTTAGAAAGATACCGGCACTTAATGAAAAGGATGAATCAAACTTCCAGTACGATTATGGCGTTGGATTTTCTACAGAATATTATCGCAATATGCGAGACAGGTTGGATAGAAATGAATGGATGGCCAAATATCAGCAGATGCCATTCGTGCGTGAAGGTTTGATATTCCCTATTGACGAGTTGAATTATTACAATGGTGTTCTCCCGGATGGTGATTGTCTTACGGCAGCAGCATGTGACGTGGCGTGGGGCGGTGGAGATAGTTTATCAATGCCATTTGGAAAACTATTTGGAAGTTCAGATGATGGACCTATATATATTCCGGATTGGATTTTCAATAAAGGTGATAAATACGTTACAAAACCTCTTGTCGTTGCAAAAACGTTACAGCATAAGCCTAATATTGAGCGATTTGAGGCGAACAATGGCGGGGATGAATATGCGGAAGATATTGATCGACTTTTAAGAGAACAAGGATTTAAGACCAACATCACTTGGAAGAAAGCGGACAATCAGGTTGGAAAGATGGCAAAGATTATTCAGTATGCGCCAGATATAAAGAAAAGATTTTATTTTCTCAAGCCTGAGTTACAGAGCGAGGAATACAGAGAAGCAATGGAAGAACTAGGTATGATTACTCAAGTAGGAAAGAACGAACATGAAGATAGTGCAGATGGATTAACACAGTTATTTCAGCTGTTTGATAGTGGAACGGCAAAAGTAGAGATATTAAGCAGGTCAGAGCTTGGGATATAAAGGGAGCGTGGTATTTTGAATAAAAGAAATTTAAACCTTGAACGATACGGTATTTCTGGTAAGCGATACAAAGAACTGTGCGGGTTTTGTGAGCAATATCCAGAATGGAAAAATCAGTTGAAATACAATAAAGATACAGTTAAGAGCCTTGAAATAACAGATATGCCAATTACACACAATAATTCGGATGCAACCGGAAATTTGGCAATAAAGCGTACAGAATTAGAAAAGAAATGCCAATTGATTGAGGAAACTGCAGAACAGGCAGGAGAGGATTTGAGCCAATACATCATCAAGTCTGTATGTTATGAGGTTCCTGTTACATATCTGATCGCCTGTGAAGGTATGCCACTTGGAAAATCTGCATTTTATGAAATGCGCAGACACTTCTTTTATTTGCTTGACCAAAATAAAAAAATGTAAAGTGCGGAAAAAAAGGACATGTTTTTATGATATTCTTATATCATTAGAAAAATGAAAAGCCATTGAGCGATTTGCTTAGTGGCTTATTTTTATGTAAAGGAAGTGAAGTAGAGTGCTTGGATTAAGCCGGAATAGAAGAGAATTTTCTGAAATATGTTCAAATTCATATGGCAGACAGGTGATATATAGTAATGCGGAATATATCAACGGCGAAAATATTGTGAAAGAAATAGGAAAAGCATATTCTATTCACTTGAGAAACCGCACTGAAATTGATTATCTGGAACGATATTACAGAGGTGACCAGCCGATTTTATATAGAATTAAAAAAGTACGGCCGGAAATCAATAACAAGGTTGTAGAAAATCATGCTTTGGAAATTGTAGAGCATAAAGCAGCGGAAAATTTTGGAGAACCAGTGCAATACGTGCTGAAAGGGACCGATGAGACAACGAAAGAAGCTAAATCAGTCGAATTGAATAATTTGAATGATTATAACGAGATGGAAGCTAAAGACGAAATTGACATTCAGATGGCAAGAGACAGGAGTATTTGCGGAACATCGTATAAATTTCATTACAGTAGAAAAAATCCAACAGAAGATGAAGCACCATATGGAATTGAAAGGGAAGATCCAAAAGAAACATTTATTGTTTACAGCTCTGGAGTAGGTCATAAACCGCTATTTTCAGTTCAGATAAGAAGAGATAGCAACAACCAGCAGTATTTCTTCTGCTACACAGAAAAAATGTGGTATAAAGTACTGAATGGTAAAGTGGTTAATCTTGGAAGAAATGGGATAAAGCATATTCCGGTTGTTGAGTATCCGAATAATTTTTACAGATTATCGGATATTGAAATTGTCATTACAGTATTGGATGCGATCAATAAAATGCAGTCCGATAGAATGAATGGAACCGAACAGTTCATTCAGTCATTTATAAAGTTTATAAATTGTGAGATTGATGATGAAGAATTTCGGAAAATGCGTCAATCAGGAGCTTTAAAGATTAAAACTAACGGAAGCAACAATGCAGACGCTCAAATTATGAGCGACAAATTGGATCAGCAGCAGTCGCAGGTCGCCAAAGACGATTTGTATGAGAGTATGCTTATTGTTGAAGGTATGCCGGATAGACAGGAAAATTCTGGAGGGGATACAGGACAAGCTGTTGTAATGAGAAATGGGTTTTACTTTTCTGAAAAACGTGCAGAAATTTCAGAACCTTCGTATAAAAAGTCAGAACGTGAGAGCATAAAGATTGTTTTGAATATCCTTAGAATCAAGGGAATGACAAGCCTTACACTCAAGGATATTGAAATAAAAATTACACGTTCTAAGATGGATAACATGTCAGTCAAAGCACAGGTATTCCAGATCCTAGTACAATCTGGAATAGATCCTAAGGTTGCAATTAAGGTTTGCAATCTATTCTCTGACCCGGAGGAAGTATACATACAGAGTAAGCCGTATTTGGATGTAAAGTATACAACTGAAGTAAAAGATATAGATGATAAATCTAATCAGAATATTGAACAAAATTAATTAGACCGGGTAACCGGTCTTTTTAAATACAAAAAAGCAGCTATGCGATAAATAGCAACCACAGGCGGAGCAAACCGCGATACCAAAGCGTAGTGGAGAAAGGAATTTATTTATGGTAACTAGAGAACAGGCAACAGAACATTTAAAGGCTTTTGGCGTGGAAAATCCTACTGACGAGCAGATTACCACATACTTAAATAATGTAAATGCTGAAGCTGTTAAGGAAAAATCAAAAGCTGAAAAATATAAAAAGGATGCGGATAAAGCCGCAGACTTACAGAAACAGCTTGATGACTTACAGAGTCAGAATCTTACGGATACTGAAAAAGCCCAGAAAGAGAATGAAAAGTTATTACAGCAGATTGCTGAACTTACATCTAATAACTTCAAGTCAGAAGCAAAAGCAATTTTAAAGGGTGCAGGTATCGAGGATGCAGATATCGACGCATTACTTCCGGGAATGATCGCAGGGCTTGAGAAAGTCGAGGATGTGCAGACAAGGGCAAATGCTTATATATCTGCCATGAATAAATACCGTGATAATGCCATTAAAGAACATGATAAAGATGTTCTTGATGGAACAGGAACACCAGGAGCAGATGGCGAAAATGGTGATGATACAAAGACAGATGCGGAGAAATTCGCTGAATCAATGGTAAAAGAAAGTGCTTCCGAAAACAAGGGAGCTAATGACATTATTGGAGCTTATAAGTAGGAGGAAAATTTATGGCTATCAAGGAAATGAAGGTGTCAGCAAAAACAATAACTGACGAAGTACAGATTTTAAAAAGACCGGGGTTTGAGGCAATCCCAATCACACTTGACTCTACTGCATTTACAGATGGAGTTTGTAAGGCGGGCGCACCTATTGGTGCAGGCGGTGTAATTAAAAATGACAAGAACTGTATTGGTATCCTGAAAGAAGATGTCTTTGAGGATAGACCGCAGGGAACTATTTTAAAGAAAGCATACGTGAGAACAGATGTTATTACAAAACATTTCGGGACTGCAATTGCAGAGACTGCAAAGGCAGCACTTCCGATGATCGTATTTGAGTAAGGAGGAGATTTAAGAATGATTAAAATCAGCGAAGTATATGATTCAGCTGCAATTGCTGTTTATGTAAAAAATGATAAGAGCAATGCAATCCCATATCTTGGACAGGCATTCTGGCCAAATGAAAGACGTACATCCATTGATCTGAAATGGATTAAAACCGCCAACGGATTGCCGGTATCGCTTGCTCCTAGCAATTTTGATGCAAAATCAACTATTCGAGCAAGAAAAGGATTTGGAATCAATAAAGAGGAAATGGCTTTCTTCCGTGAAAGCATGGTTGTTTCCGAGCATGATCGTATTGAACTTGCTAAACTTAGTGATTGCACATCTCCTTTTGTGAAGGACGTTGTAAGTAACATTTTCAACGATACGAAAACGCTTGTAGATGGCGCTGACGTAGTCCCAGAACGTATGAGAATGCAACTTTTATTCCCAGAAACAGGTGGTCCATCTATTTACATTTCTGCTGATGGTGTTGTATATCAGTATAATTATGACGTAGATGGAAAATGGGCAGCCAATAATAGAAAGACCTTATCTGGACCGAGACTGTGGGCGAATACGAAGACAGCACAGCCACTTGAGGATATTCGTCAGATTGTAGAAAATGCAGATGAACCAATTAAGTATCTTGTTATGTCTCAGGCAGAACTTAATTTATTTATGGCATGTGATTCTGTAAAAGAAGCATTGCTGGCACAGAACATAAACGCACATGTGATGATGACATCCGATGTTGCAAAGAAATTGATCGCAAACATCTTCCCAGAGTTGGAAGTGCTTGTATACAAGAAAAAATACAAAGATGAGGCAGGCGCTCCTCATGCATTCGTTCCAGATGGATTTGTGGCATTTGTTCCTGAAGGTAAGCTTGGTAATACGTGGTTTGGTATGACACCGGAAGAACTTGCACAGATGGAAGCAAGAGATGTTGATATCACAATCCTTGAATCCGGTGTAGCTGTTGCAGTTCAGACCAAGTATGATACAACAATGCAGACAACTACAACGGTTGCAGAAACTCTGCTCCCATCTTATGAAAGAATGGATTCTGTATATCTTCTTGCAACGGGAACTATTGATGATGGTGGAGCACAGGACCTTGATGATCTGACTGTTGTGAGTGCAGCAGGCACATCTTCTGGAGATACAAAAATTACGGTGTCTCCCGCATTAGAGGAAGGACATTCCTACAAATACAAAATTGGAACAGATGTAAAGCTTCCTGAATATGGTGCATTCGTAAGAAATTATAGTACATGGGATGGAGCTTCGGATATTACTGCGGAAACTGGAAAGAAGATTCTTATCATTGAATGTGATTCCAATTACTTAGCAGTTAAAGCAGGTATTGCGACAGTGACAGCGCATGAATAGGATGATTAAGAGGTGGCAGGATGGATGATTTTATTGCTCAGATTAAAATAATGGTGAAAGATTATGCTCCGGATATTACGATTTCAAGCATGGTTGTCAGCCTTGCCATCGAATCATTTGAAACACTTAGAAATTATCCAAGTTCGTGGGGTGAAGCTAAAATCCTTGCGGACCTGGAAAAGAATAAAGCCAAGATTGCTATGGCGGCGATTGAGATTGATTCGAAGGGCGGGGCAGAAAACCAATTGAGCCATTCAGAGAATGGGATTACAAGAACGTTTAGCGATTGCTTGATGGCTTATAAAGGAGTGATAGGATTTGCGAACTGTATTTAAAAAGAAAGGTTGGTGATCCTTATATCTCCCAACCGCAGGGTTAAGCGGTAAAGAAGATTGAGCGTGGCGAAAGCCGCAGGCGGCGCACGTTAAGCGGTGGTGGGCGGTGCGCCATATTTCTATTTTGGAGGGAAAGGCAATGAATTTTCAGAAAGCATATGAAGCACTCAAACAGGGTGCTATGATTAAATGCCCAGAATGGGCGGGATATTGGAAATGGGAAGATGATTCCATCAAAATGCACTGCAAAGATGGCAGAATCCTTGATATTCGTGAGACAGAAAACGTTGATTATACTCTTGGATTCATTCTTCGTGATGATTGGGAGATTGTTGGCGAAGCTGATGTAAAAGACTTGGATATTCAGACGTTCGCATTTGGCGAAGCAATCCGCAGGCTGAAAGCAGGACAGAAAGTTGCTCGTAAAGGTTGGAATGGCAAGGGAATGTTCGTTGTATATCAGAAAGGTTATCCGCAGGGAATCCCATGCAATAAGCAGACGGCAGAAGCATGGGGACTTGATGAGGGCGATTTGTTTGTATGCAATCCATACTTACAGATTCGTTGCGTTGATGGCTCTCATTCCATGTGGGTTCCAAGCATCAATGATTGTCTTGCAGAGGATTGGATTGTAGCAGAATAAAGGAGTGTTCAAATTATGAAGAAATTATTTATTTCACAGCCCATGAGAGATAAAACAGATAAAGAAATCAAGGCAGAAAGAGCCAAGATTGTTGAAGCGGTCACAGAACGCTTCGGAGAAGTTGAGGTTATTGATTCATTCTTTGAATCTGCCCCACACGATGCTAAACCGTTATGGTTTCTTGGAAAGTCTTTGGAATTACTTTCGACTGCCGATTGTGCTTATTTTGCAGAGAGTTGGAAAGACTACAGAGGATGTAAGATTGAGCATGAATGTGCGGTACAGTATGGGATTGATATTGTAGGCGAATAACTCCTTGTAGCGGTTCTTCTTTTGCCGTATAATGGCGGTGAAAGTGTCAAATGACCTATGAAAAAACTGAGCAAAAGAAAAAGGCTCAGATGAA
>ERZ1026846.1747-NODE-1747-length-13030-cov-28.923083_pt1 | contig 13030 bp, 18 predicted proteins | sample MGYA00380153_ERZ1026846 | MGnify/ENA primary metagenome ERZ1026846 (study PRJEB33269, sample SAMEA4719789) | human gut metagenome | biome: human-associated habitat; feature: organic feature; material: feces | place: Cameroon | collected 2013-10 ... | reverse complement strand
CCTCAAGGGAATTGAGCTTACGCTCCACATTGGCAGAGCATACTGAGCATGCCATACCAATCACTGGAATTGTTTTCTTCATTGTTTTTCCTTATTTACATTACATATATATGTATGCAACCCTAAGTTTTTACTGAGTGCATGACGGTAGTACCCACGCTCAGGTAAACCACCATGAGCGAGAGCATCAAAGCCATCAATATGTTGAGCGAACGTTTCATACCTATTTTTTACACTTTTCTTTTTCGGGTTGCAAAATTAAGCATTTTCATCAGAATAAGAATATAATACCCCCATAAATTAATGACCTTTAACGGCTTTTGTATAAAAAGCTCAAAAGATACCGACTCAGATTGGGCACAATGTGTATTCCCAATCTGAGGATTCCTTCATTCTTCCCCATTCAGGCATTCGCCTGTCTCATAACTCTTCGTCAGATACCAATCATCTCCTGCCTCAAGCTCTCGGGCTTCAGCACGATGATGTTTCTGCCATGCCATAACAGTTCCTGAAGAAAATCACGGCTGGGGCGAACAATCAATGTATATTCCCGAAACATTCCATCTTTCGACTCCTTTACTTTCTGCTGACTCTCGTGCAGCGGAACCTCCTCGATGTAGTTGTATTCAGGATAGAAGGCACGGATGCGGATTTTCTCCACGGGCACATCTTCCATCCGATAGATGCCAAAGCAATCTTCATAATAATTCTCTGGAGTCAGGAACTTCTTCATCTTTGCCGGCAACGGATGCTTCTCGCAAATAAGCTTCAGGAAACTGATGCGGTCGAAAGGAAGACAGCGAATGAGTTTTCTCACATCTTCCTCTGCACTTGAATTGGCTTTCCCTTCGGACGCCGAACGTTGTTTCTTCACTCCCACAACATACCATCTCTGCTTGTAGTATCTCACGAAAGCCGGTTGTAGCACGATATCGCTCTCTGCTCCGAATCCCGAAACATACTTAAACTTCAGCAGATATTGCTTATCTATCGCTGCAAGAATATCATCCAGATATTCCGTGTTGTATGGCGGCGTATCGAGCATCACCTTGTTATGAAACTTCAGCATATCACCTAGCGAAGCCAGTCGCAGGGAACTCAGCATCCATTCCGTCACATCATCATCATCCACGGGATCACGCTTCAGATAATACCGATAACCGTCGCTCTTGTTGCATTCCACAGTAATGCCAAACTGCGACTGGATATTCTCACGATAACGATGAAAAGTACGCTTGTCCAACACATCACTATTCTGATTAACCCGAGCTTCTTTCCATTCGTCAGCAATCTCCTCAAAGGTAAGATGCGCACTATCCAAGAGACCTATCAGCCAACTATAGAATTTTACACGATTGTCCATGCGTTACCCTCCTGTACCTTGGCGCTTTCCTTGATACGCTCTTTCAGTTGAGCCACTTTCTTCTGCAAGTCGGCTCTGATGCTCAATGCTTCTGCTAACTTCATAATTCTTTTCCTTTTTTATATATGACGTTCAACTTCTTGTTTTATTATATATGCTATTTCTATCTTGTCGGATTCAGCCCATGCGAAATTTCCTTTATCTTTTCGTCACCAAAGCTTCCTCCCCGTATCTTGTAGGGAGAGTTTCGCTTCAACGTCTTCTCCAAATACTCCAAGTCCTTGGGACGGAGATGAGTGAGAGCGAAATCCACCTCATTCAGCTGCGACTGATTGCTCAAGGCAAGATGCTGAAGATTGTGGCACATGAAGATGTCCAAGCGACGCAACTTGTCGTTCTTGCTCAAATTCAAAGATACCAAGTCCTTTGCTCCATCAATATGCAACTCCTCCAAGAGCGGATTGGCAGAGAAATCCAACTTCTCGTTTCTTATCTCGTGGAAGTCGATGAACTCCAGCAAAGGATTCTTGCTCACGTCGAGTTTCTCCTCGCCATACCCAGAATAGCCCAAGATACGCAAGTTAGGACATTCCGTGAGAATCACATCAAAGGTTTTCACCTCGAACATGCCACATCCATCAAATCCGATAATGGCATCTTCCTCTTCCGAACAGATGGTAATGGTGTAGTACATGCCCTTCTCAGGATAGGAATGACCAGCCTCCACCCAAGCCAACTTTTCGGAAGCAGGTTTCTGTTTACCAGTCACGACCTGTACCTTTCCATCGCCCCAAGCGATTCTTGCCTTGCTGTCTTTCTTCAGCATCAAGTGCAAGCCTACGGTTTCCCCCATTGTCCAGTCCAACGTCTGGATATTGATTGTAATCTGTGCCATAATCATCTTGTTTTATGTTTACGACGGCAAAGATAATGGCAAGGTGTGTCAAAACGTGGCACAAGCGAGAAAATTATCTCAATTCTCTCTAAAAATACGTCTTCACTGCAAACAAGAACTGCTCAATAAAGATTTTCTTGAAAGCAGCAATGTTATTCTGTTCATAAAACATGAGCATTGCCTTCTTATAGTCGATGGAGTCAACGGTTCGGAAAGAAATCGGGCAATAGCCATTTGCTATTAAGATAGCATTACTTGTAATTCTTGCCGTCCGCTTGTTGCCATCTACAAAGGCTTGAATATACGATAATAGCACTAATGTTAGGAGTGCCTTCTCAAATACATTATCTTTTCCATTCACCAATGTACAAGTATCTTCCAACGCTTCACGAATCTGGAACTCGTTATCGAGTGGGCGATAATTAGTTCCTGTAATACCAACACGACGATGACGGATATTTCTGTCAACTCCCAACTCCTTTGTCAAAATGGAATGAATGTCCTCGATTCTATGCACAGACAACTCTTTCAAATAATCTGGTACGTCAAGCACAAAATCAAGCGCATCCTTATGATTAAGCAACATGATAGCCTCCTCTTTTGTCTTCCCAGAAGCCGTCTGCTTATCTTTTAGCAATCGCTCTGTCTCTAAAAGAGAATACGTATTGCCCTCTATCTGTGAGGATTTCCAAGACAAATCCACTCCCAAACGCTCCATTTCCTTATGATACTCAAGATCAGTCATACCTTCCGTATTCTTCTCAAACTCCTTTTGTGCAGCAAACAATACAGAAAGTTCCTCCTTCGTAAAAATTTCTACCTTGGGTAAAACTTCACGAATCAAATCAAAATTGAATGATTCCTGCACAACACGTTCATCTATATCCTTATCGAAATAAGTAGCCAAATCCAAAGGCATGGTTACATGAGCTTGCGGAGTTAGTCTGTACTTGGTAGAAGGACCACGCCCAACAGTCTCAATATTTCCCTCCTTAACAGCGGCAGAAAGCAGTCTCTTCACTGTGCTACCACTAGGAGCTTCCATAAGACCCGCCATAATCTCTGTCCTATTTGCCAAGGGATGATAATGCAAGAACTGTAATATTTCTATGTCTATTGTCATATTCTTAATTTATTAATCGGCTCAAAGTTAGTCATTTTTTGCCATCAATCGGCTCAAATTGAGCCGATTTTATAGATATTTAAGCAAATTTGAGCCGATTCATATGTAATATCCAGAATTGCAGTTCACAATTTTCAAACTAGGTGTTCTCTGATTAATAAATTCAAAAGAAGTCACAGGCTTCAGCTATTTCTTAAAAAGCGTTGAATTACCTTGTACCAATAGTCCCAGGAGTAGCCTACGGAAGGATGATTTACCGCCATCACTTTCACCTGCTTACCATTACTTAGAAGATAAGCACCCGTAGCAACAGGATAACCATCCACTACGATGTCGTCGCCATCTTGCCAGCCTACATTAGGAAGATTGTTCCAAAGTCGCTTGCCCCATACGATGATGTACTCAGGTTGGTACTTTTCGATGACCTCGAAGAAAGCCTTGCCAGCTTGGTGATATTGCTCCCCAGTGCCAGCCTCGCGAGGACCACCCATCGCCACTTGCAGATAGTTGAAGAAGATGACCGAGTTCCAGATCTTCAGCCTCATCGTCTGATTTGTCTCCTCACCCACCAGCGAACGCTCAAACTTCAAGAAAGTCCGCATCCAGTTCTGCCGTTCCTTATTCTCATTGAGATAATCATCAAGCACCTGCTGCGTAAAGTTCATACACTCCCGATGTAGCAGGCAGTCGCCACAATCCGTACAACTCTCATCACAATAATGGCTCTCGCCCAATATCATGATTCGCTTGCCGAATATCCCTCCGTTGGCATAATCCTTGCCAACGAAGGGCTGAAAGAAAATGTTACTGCTCATACTTAATTACTTTTCCCAGATAGCCAAAAATTCTATCCATATCTTCTTTTATATTTTATATGTCTAAACACCAACCAAGCATAAAAGCCACACATTGCAGCCATAACATAGAACAAGAGGGAAACTAAGTTCGACCATTTACCTTCCACACCCATAACATAGTATCTATCTTCTATATATTTGGGTACCACCTCTAGTGCTCCTATAGACAAACCCAAGAAACACAAGGCTAAAACTACAGCCAACACCAATTTTATCTTTGCATTCATACTCCTTAGAACAAATGAAAACGTTTATACTCTTTTCTCCAATCATCAAACTCTTTATCAGTAGGCTTACCAAAAGCTGGATACATCTTATTATATTCAATCTCCGTATGAGTAGTTTTTTCCTTGCGATAATCCTTCAAGGAATCCTTCTGCACTTGAAATCTACTCGTTTCCACAAAGATCAGGCTCTTGTGAATCCTCGTCTTGACACGCTCCTCCATCCATTCTCTGCCTTTAGCGAGAGAACACATATACCAATATCTCGTCTCAGCCCAAGCATTCCTTGTAGGTTGCGCTGTGCCATGAATGAAGTCCCGATAAACGGGAAGCGAGAGACCAGTTAGCCAACAAACCAGGACCGAATCCCCCTTAGCCATTAGCGTCATGTCCGACAACATCTGTTGCATTGTCATCTTCTCCGACTTCCGCCAAAGCATCCTCCTATCCATATATTCATTCTTCTCTGCCTCCTTCTTCTTTTGCCAATAGCCATGAGGGTTCAAGAAGAACCAATAGCCAAATAACACTACCAGCACGGCACTCAATACAAATGCCAACCTACATACTCTTTTCCTGATGTTCTTTTCCATTGTTACATTACCTTATATAGTTATACATTTGATTTCGGCTGCAAAATAACTATATAGGTGTGTCAAATGGTGACAGAGTTTCTAATATTATTACTATTAACAACTTTCTGTAGTACAAACTATTTACTATTGTTCTTTTTTTTTAATAAGAGACATAAATAATATTGCCTTAGAACATCTTTAACTCATAAAAGCATAGAGATCCATATATTTATGCACCTCTATGCTTACCAGAAAAAGAATAGTAATTCTTAGCTTAAAAAAACTAGCCTACTACTTCTTGTTATCTGCAACAGTTTTTAAGATTACCCCTCCAACAGTGGCAACAATACCTGCAACTTTAACAACACTTTTTGCTATTTTCTCAGCTTGTTCTGCTTTCTTACCCATAATAGTTTTATTTAATGTTATACAATGTTTGTTCTTTATTTAGTCCAACTTCTTAAATTCAAAATCATTTGGATTGCAGCATGCTTTCTTATAGTCGAAAGCATAGATGCGCATGTAGGCTTCTTGCACCTCCTTGGCTCCATTGTAAAAAGGGGTGACGGTGTACTGCATGGTTGTTACTGTCACTACCATTTCGGGAGTGAGAACTGTGCCATTAGAGCGCTTGATGCGCTTAGGCTTTACTTGAAATACTTTACTCATAGTTTATTATATTTTATGAAAACCAATTAGTTGTGAAAATCTTATCACAACTAATTGAGTTATCTGAATTATGCTTTACATTTTATTTCTTCCAATTCTTTGGCGCGTTCCTCAGAGATTCCCAATGATTTTCTTTCACGTTCCAATAATCTACGGACATTATCTGGGATTGCTCCATCTTCAATAACATCATCAAGAGCTTCCATGTACTCTTTTTCTTCATCGGTAAAAGATACCAAAGAAGCCTTTACCATGTCCTCAATCTCTTGCGCTCTCGTCTCTGACAATCCGAGTTTCTGACGTTTACGTTCCAAGAACTTACGAGAATGAGCATCTATTTCAGACGCATCTTCCAAACAGAACTCTACTTCTTCCTTATATGCCAACTCGTCCTCTGACAATTCAGATTTCTGTGTTTGAGCAATCTGAGCAACTGCCTGACCATTAGAGGCATTAACATTATCGTCCTCAAAATCCTGCAAAGGCTTGAACTGCATATCTATCTCCCATTCTATCTCTTCTGTCTTACTAAAGGTCTTGTCTGTTTTGGCATCATAAGTTCCACTTACCTTTGTGACAAGGTATTCAAAAGATGCCTTGACAGACTGGACTTTACTTGAAGTCATGCTTACAGACTCCGAAGAAGACAGATGCAAAGAATATGACAATATATTTCCATTCAATCTTTGCTTTACCAAAGCTTGCCAAGAAGTTTCAGAGTCTAACCAAACCAAATCGTCTGGGCAATATGGCAGCTTTGTTGGTAAATACGTCTGAACCATCTCCATTCCATCCTTGGATGAATAACTATTTTGAGCAGCAGTATTTTTACCAAAACTTCCCCCAACATTAACGGCTTTAACATCCAATTCTCCAGACACATCCAACTGCTTTGCTTCTGAAGAAGCTGTATCTAACCCACGTAATCTTTTAATTCTTATTTCATTAGCTCCAAGACATTGTCCCAAATAACAAAGTTCATGTACTCTTTCCATAAACAACTGCTCTGTTGCATTCTCAAATGGAAGATACGTTGCAGGTTTGAACGGATGACCAATGTATAAAGTGTTGGCTTGCGGATGCCCAACAGGGAATTGGATTGATGTCGGAAGATCGTTTAATGTAAACACGAATTGTATGTTCCCATCTTTATCATAGCAACCAGGTAGTTGTTTCTCTGTTCCAAGAACAAATATAAATTTTCTCGTATTATAGTCTATTTGTGTAAAATAAGCAGGAAGATGTTTAGTTGTAATCATATATATATCCTTAGCTTCTTGCTTAATCTCAAAATCTGGTGATTCCATGGCTGCTAACGCCATTTGTCTTCCTTGTAATTGATTTAAGCAATACAAAGCATTAAGATAATATATTTTACAACGGAATTCATCATCTGTACAAAGTACAAGCGCCTCTCTAAACGCACTGTTCATAGCACCGTCATAACGATCTACTTCTTCTGAGAATTGCTCCGAGCCAGCTGCGATATCAACATCTAATTGTTCTGTCATTTTTTGTGCATACGCCAGTCCCAAATAATAATAATAAATTGATTTTGTCTCATCTTCATCTGTAAAATCGGTAGATGACAAGATTTCGTTTATACATTGAATTGCCTTATCTGTTTCATTATTATCCAAATAGGATTCTATTTCTTTCAATGGGGTTGTCTCTTCTTCATGCCCTGCGACTGTAACCATCTTGTTTAACACGGCAGCTATTTTTTGAGCATCAGCTTTAACGGCAGAAGTCTCTCCATTAAAACTAAAGAAATGATCCAATGGCAAACGTACATTATCCTCGTCATTTCCATATCCCCACAGATAGATTTGCATCTCACGATATTCAACTCTCTCAATGTCATTAAATGCAAAAGAATATACGTCTCCCTCATCATTATCAGGAATCCAAGCAAGCTTTTTATTGGTAATAACTATGCCTTGATTTTTGTTTCCAAAGAATGAAGTATCATTAAAGAACAAGATTTGTTCATGTATATCTATATTGAAATTATCACGAATAGAAGCCTTAGCACTATCAGAAATGTTTGTCATCATACAAACTATATGCTTGCCTCTTACACCATTCATAAAAGCTTTAGCCACTTCGTCAATTGGTGTCTCCGAGAAATTCCAGTTTTTTCCTCCATTAAGATTTTTGTCTATTACATCCATAGACTTATCTACAATGTCAGTAGCTTGCGAAATTGCATTTATGACAGGCGAAGAAGAAGCGACCATATTGACCGCTTTCTTCAAATTTTTAGAATTAAATATTCCCATTAGTCCAACTTCTTAAATTCAAAATCATTCTGATTGCAGCATGCTTTCTTATAATCGAAAGCATAGATGCGCATGTAGGCTTCTTGCACCTCCTTGGCTCCATTATAAAAAGGGGTGGCGGTGTGCTGCATAGTTGTTACTGTCACTACCATATCGGGAGTGAGGACGGTACCGTTAGAGCGTTTAAGGCGCTTAGGCTTTACTTGAAATACCTTGCTCATAAGCATTCTGTTTTTAAGTTCATTATATATAACTGCTCCTGCTTTTCTGCCGAAACAGTAAATCATTTACTTTCAAGGGGCAAAGATTATGCAAACGAGCGCAATGAAAGCTTGCTTTCAAATTGCCGAGTGCAGCTAATCTTCTGCAAAGATTATGCAAACCGAAAGCAGAATCATCAAGCTTGCTTGAATGTTATGCTGAGGTGCAGCTAATCTTCTGCAAAGTTAGGAAAAATCTGCGAACCAAACAAGTCCATAATGGTTCATAAGTGAAAAAAGATGGTGCGAACCCCTACTTTCTTCACTTCCTTGTAAGTTAGGCTCTGGTAAAACCCGTAGAAAAGAAAATGCGAAAGAGGAATCCACACCATATGATGGCGCAGACTCGCTCAAACAAATTCGCGTTCTTTCTACGTTTCAATTTACCAGATTTCAACCTACAGAACTGAATAGTTTGCTCGTGTCCACAAGATTATCTTGTTTCTCTGCATCATAGCGACTTCAAGCGAGAACTTTACCCTGCCCTGTCACTAATCCAATGGCAAATTTAGTAAAAATCTGATGAACCACCAAACTTTTAACAAGAAATCTTACGGATTCCTCTTATATTTCACATTTCAGGGCTCCCACTCCCTTCTTCTTCCTGCATCCATACCTTATTATATATAGAGTTATTGTCTATTCTGCGGCAAAAGTACAATCCGGATGCGACAAAAACTGACATAGGAAGAAGAAAAGATGAAGAGGGAAGACAAATCCCTTAAAAAAAAATAAAACATTCGCAAAAATAGCGAACATAGATAATTAAGTATTATCTTTGCAAGCAACAAAACATATATGATTATGGAAACGACATTGGATGGTTTTTACCCAACTCACCCTGGTGAGGTCTTGAAAGATGAATTAGAAGAGCGTGGCATTTCGCAGAGAAAATTTGCGGAAAGCATCGGTATGGGATATTCCGTACTTAACGAAATTCTGAATGGCAAACGTCCTGTTACAACAACTTCAGCTCTGATGTTTGAGGCTGCACTAGATATTCCTGCAGATTCTCTCCTGAAACTGCAGATGAAATACAATATGCATACAGCCCGGAAAGATAATGCTTTGGTTGAAAAGCTCAAGCAGATTCGCAAAGTTGCAGCTATACTATAAAAATATATATTTAATATGGCTATTATAAAAACTGTAGAGGGAAAGACTCCTCGATGGGGAAAGAATTGTTTTATCGCTGAGAATGCCGTGCTGACCGGCGATTGTATTCTTGGCGATGACTGCAGCATCTGGTATAGTGCGGTTTTGCGCTCTGACGTGGATGCTATCAGATGTGGAAACAGAGTGAATGTGCAGGAATTCCAGCCAGGAAGGTGAAGGCTTGCGCCCCCGGACAAGCCGAGGAGTTTGCCAAGCATTATTCCGGATATATCAAGGACTGGTATCTGAAGGAAGATTGATAGTTTTCACGAGCCTTACCAAACAGAAGAGGAACTGTTGGAACAGAAATAATTGTATAACGATATTAAAATACATAAAGGTGTTATCAAAGTTATGAGAAAAAGATATTTATTTTTTGACATTGACGGGACATTAGCAGCAGGAGGCTATGGAAATACATATATTCCCGACTCTGCTGTTGTTGCCCTTGAGAAATTGCGTGAAGCTGGACATTTTCTCTGTATTGCAACAGGACGTTCGCAAGCGATGGCTGTCGATTATATGCGCGAACTTGGTTTTGAGAATATGGTGAGTGATGGTGGATATGGCGTGACTATTGACGGCAAGCTCATTGGTATCACCCCATTAGACAAAACCAAAGTGGTGAATCTTATCAACGAATGCAAACGCAAGAATATTCCATGGGGTATTCAAGTCAACAATTCTGACACTCGCTATGTACCAGATGGGAGATTTGAAGAATTCACACACGATGCTTTCCCGTTAAAGCATTTACTATCCATGATTTTATAACTCCTTCACCCATTTCTGTCCTGCTTTGGTCTTCATCATCCACAGCAAAAACAAGGCTGCACAAACTGCGACACCGCCCAAAATTATAATTAATCCTTCCATATTATTTATGTTTTAAAATATAGTACCCAATAACAGCCAATAAAACTGTCGAAATAACACCAACACCTAACAAGATAGCATAAGGCAAAGCCTCCTCCATTCCTGTTATTAAGGCAACAGAGCCACCTATCACCATTGCAGTGAAAGTAGTTTTTGCCAAATCAAAGAAAAACTTACCAACAGTTTCTCTTATCGATTTTTCTCTTTCCCGATCGTCTCTAGCTGTCATAATCAAAAACTAATTTTTATGAATGCAAATGTAGTAAAAATCTAGCTCTTCTCCAAACTTTTTGCAGAAAATCATTCCGTTTACCCAAAAATTCTTCTGTTTTACGATAATTGAAAGAATAGACTTGGCTACTTGACTACCTTTATACGTCCAAAACGATGTCAGAAAAATCATCATGATAGTAACTTGAAATATGGTCTGATACTACTCAGCACTCCATAAGCATGAGTAGTTATATTCCTAGAACCTGAATCCGAAGAACATTCTTACTCGCCATTTGTTTCTCTTCACCTGCAGATGATCCTCATCTCCTGCTACAGAGAAATTATAAACTGCAGTGGCACCGGCAAACTTGTTGCGCCAGGAATAGACGGCTGCACCTCTACCGGTAATGATAGCAGACGGGAAATGATATTTCATGCTGTTACGAACGGTTGGAACTTCAGTATCACTACTCCCCTCCTCTATTTCTTCCCTCATCTTGGTATAGTCATGCGAATACACCGTGATAGTTGGCAAGGCTGACAGGTGGAACAGCAGATGGGAGGATGGAACGAGGTTATAGCCATAGCCTGCACCGAGCGCCAACTCGTTAAGGCGGATAGTCATTCCCTTCACCTTCGTTTTGGAACCGTCAAAACTGGCACCTACCATACAACTTCCGGCACTTCGCTTCTGTATGTAGCTCTGGCTGAAGGCTGCCGGGAAGGAGAATTTGCGGTAGTTGAAGGCATAATAGAAATTAAGATTCAGAGCCTTCTGCGAGATTTCTCCCTTATGGACATCTATCTCGTTGGAACCCACTTTCTGATGACCATGGAATGTCTTAGACGAGAGATAGACCACATCAAAGCCATAGCGGTTGCTATAGGAGTTGAGGTTGAACTCGTAGTCCTGATTTTTGCCAACCAACTTGGCTGGGTTCACAGCCAAGCCAAGTCCCAATCCCCGATAAGCCACTGCCATAGAGAGGGTTCCACGGCAGTCTGCCATCACCTTGGTATGCGTTTCCGTTCCATCCGTCTTCGCTGTAGTTTCCAAATCGGCTCCCGAAAGATTGCCTCTTAGTTTAATGGTCCATCGGGCATTTGGACGGGAGATGTAGGTAGTATCATACTTTATCTTGTAATAATTGGCTGCCAGCAGTGAATCTCCTCTGAACAATTGACGGTCGTAGAGGCTCAATCGTCTTTGAATCTTGGCATAATGCTTCATGAACCTTTGCTTTTTCTTCTCACTCATTTTGCTCTTACCCAATTCTGCCATGAGAAGAGAATCGCCCCATTGGAGCATACGTCCCCTATCTGCAGACTGTCGCAACTGGAGTCGCAGGCTATCTGCCATCATCAGCAGTTCCTTCAGCTTCTTTCGAGGCTTCTTGTTCTGTCCGTTCTGGGCGATGGCAGGAGCAATCACTCCCATAGAAAATACCACCACAAGAAGTGATGCTTTCAACATCATCAGTGAACCAATTTTCATTTTTCGTCTATTCATCTTATTTATCTTTCTTTCCTATTCCGATACAAAAGTACAGCAAAACTTCGAAACAGAAAAGGAAAAAGCAAAAAAAAAATAAGAAATGAGGAAAGAAAAGATCAAAAGAATTGATTTTTCATAGAACTTTAAAAGAAGATAGAAATCAGAATCCGAAACCGTGGTTTCGGAAACACAATCACCTCCAAAACAAATAAAAAAACTTAAACCAGCAAACAAACAAGCTGATATTCAAGCATTTTTATTATCTTTGCATTCAAAACCGCCATATCCGAAACAGCGGTTTCGAAATATTCACCCCCCAAAAGGTTCCAAAAATATATCAATATGAAGTTCATTGGAAGACTAAAAAAATCGCTACATAAACAAAAAATGCAGACGCATTTCCGTATATAAACTTACCGCACAACAGATGGATAACGAGCGCACAACAGCTGATGGACATCCGCACAACAACTGATATGCAAGCGCACAACAGCTGTTGTGCGATTCACGATAGTATATTCCCCAACGACAGATACTATATCTTCCAACAACTTATCCTATATCTTCCAACAACTTATGCCGGTTCTTCCAGCATCCCTTCCTATATCTATCAACACCTCAATCCACTTTCGAGAACAAACGGAGACACATCTATATAGTACATCAAAGGCTTAAGAATGGAAAACATGTATATAGAATGAAGACACCAATATTTACCGGCACACAAAACGTACCGAAATACTGCCCGCGAACATGAGCACGGATGACCATGAACATGGGTACGCACGACCGAAACGATGGGTATGAATGACCAAAACGATGGGTATGGATGACCGAGAGCATGGGTACTCATACCCAACTACCTTGGGCATCAATGCCCAAGGTAGTTGGGCAAAGCTGGGCTACCTTGGGTATGAATGCCCAAGGCGTTGGGCAAAGTTGGGCAATACGTTGCATGACTTTTCAGACTTTTTATCTTTATGAACAGGAAAGGTAGACACTATCAATTTCATAAAACTGAAATAGTAGACACTCCTTATTTT
>ERZ1026846.1742-NODE-1742-length-13042-cov-18.900439_pt1 | contig 13042 bp, 11 predicted proteins | sample MGYA00380153_ERZ1026846 | MGnify/ENA primary metagenome ERZ1026846 (study PRJEB33269, sample SAMEA4719789) | human gut metagenome | biome: human-associated habitat; feature: organic feature; material: feces | place: Cameroon | collected 2013-10 ... | reverse complement strand
CCAACTTCTTGATTTTCAATCAAAGTCCAATTTAGAGCGAGTTAGTTTTGTTAACGTTTCCCTTATTTCACCCCCCGGAATCCCCTTATTTCACCCCCGGAACCTATCTTAGTTCAACACCGGAAATACATAATATTCTCTATCAACATCGAAATCCAATGCCCACTGGTCGATAATCACATTGTCATCCAATGCCTTGATATCGATGGTGTGATAACCGTCGAGCAGGGTAACGTAGAAACTCTTCAGCACCTGACCACGCCAGATGCCAAACTTGCCGTCCTTGCTTCGGGTATCCTCCATCATCTGGCAAACCACCGGCTCGGCATTGTCAATGCTCACACTCACTCGCATATCCTTCGTATTCGACAGATAACCCGGAATCACGGCCAGCGTGAAGCGGGCATCACCCAACTGACTGCTTGCAAATCTATAGCGCAGACTTGCTCCCTTAGGAAGCTTCACGGCTTTGTTGCTGTGTCCCAATAAAGGCTTCAGCTCTATATCCTTTGCAGTCTGCCCCTTCAGGGAAGGGGCTTTCTTATAGCTCGTATAGTCGTATGCGTTCTTGGCGATGATCGGCTTGGTGAAGTTTACCAGCGGCTGAAGGTCCTGATTTCTGTCGAAGGCTTCCCCCTTCAGTTGCTTGATTTCGCTGGCTGTAAGGGCTCCCGGCAACTGTGGGGCTTGCATCTCGGCACCATTGGTACTGATGAAGTTGCTCCATTTGCCCTTGCCCAACTTCATATAATAGGCGTTGAGCTGCTTCAGGGTGCTGTAGGCGCTGAGGCTCACGGCAGCGGCAGCCTTGGCTTCATCGTCGTTCGGGAACAATCCCGGGCGGGCGATGTCTCTAGCCTCCTGTGCCTCCAGCTCCTTTTCGGCGATGAGGGCTGCCGAGAAGATAGGGTATTTCACTATCTCGAAGAAACCGTCGCGCTGGTTGGCTGGCAGGGTCTTCTCGATGTTCACCGTCTTCGTCTTCAATAAATCATAGTTATAGAGGAAACGCTCCAGCTCATTGCCGAACTCGCCCGAATGGAACTCGGTGTCGCCGTATGGCAGGGCCATGTAGGCTGGCTGACGGATGCTGGTGAGATGGTAGTACTCCTCCATGAGCGGCTGGATTTTCTTTCCGGCAACGCTTCCGAAGAGATTGTTGAGCCACGACTGCAGATAGTTTCTGATGCCTGCCTTGAGCGCATACGGGTTCCAGGCAAGATCCGACATCATGGCAAGCTGCAAGGGTGCCTTCTTGGGATTGGTTACGTTGGCTATCCAGGCACAATCCTCGTCGTTGTGTGCCTCGTGGCGGTGGGATTTCTCATGGCGATCTGATTTGGTTTCCAGATAATCCCTGTTGTTGAGCATATCGAGTACCAGACCCGGAGCCACATTCTCGATAGGCATTTCGGCGTTATCGCACACCATCTTCACGTTCTCGATGGTTTTTCTGTGCTTCTTCTTGTGCTTCTTGCCCGTCCATTCCGTCACCTTGTAGTTGTCTGCGATGCAGATGTCGAAACTGTCTACCACTGCCTTGTTGTAGGTGGCGTCGTGCTTGCCTTCCACCTGCCAGAGGGTGTTGCACTTCAGGCGCAGCATCAGGCGGGCAATGCGGCTGTAGTTCTCCGGCTTCATCCACTTGCTGCCGTTGAGCGCAAGACCTCTGAATTCGATTCTCGGGATGCCTGTCCATTGCTGGTCAACAGGGGTGAAGAGGCTCTTGCGTGGCTGAGGCTTCAGGTCGTACCAGTCCGTCCAGGGTGAAACTCCTGCCATCTTCGAGAGTTCGAGGATGGCGTAGGCGGTGCCTCGGGCGTTGCTTCCCACCACAATCAGCTTGTTCTTTCTTACTCCGATGAAGTAGGCGTCCTTGGTGGTGATGATGTTCTGAACGGGAGCACCGAGTTTCTCCAAACCAGAAAACTCTTTGTTGCTGAGCTGGTCGAGCTGGAATATCTGGATAGGAGCGGCGGCTTTCTGGCGGGCAGCATTTCCGGTTACTGCCTTCATGTCGTTCTCGAAAAGATTGAGAGCGATTTTTACCACAGGGGCAGTCTTGGCGTTGATGTTGTAGCTTACCTGGCCATTGGCATCTGTCCAGTAAACATTGGGTGCTGAAGCATCCACAGCCTTGTGGCTCCTGATGGCAGCGGCAGGTTCGGTTGCCGAAAGATTCGAAGCAAATCCAGCCAAGCCCAAGGCGATGCATATAATAATCTTCTTATAATTCATTTTCTTCGTTTTTAAACGTTGATTGTTCTTTAGATGACGTTGTTCGTCGATATTTGAACCGTTGTTCGTCGATATTTTGAACCGATGTTCGTCGTTAAATGCGAAACTTCACATTTTGCAGTTCTGCAAAGATACATAAAAGTGTTTAATATCTGAAATAATTTAGTTTTTATTTGCTTATTACATTATTTATTATTACTTTTGCAGAAGATAAAATTAAAAATATGACATTATATGGTGGATGCTAAAAAAGTAGAAACTATGGTATTCAAGTCGAAAATTGATATGTGGTTGGTAATATTTTGCTTTGGTTTCTCAACCATTGCCATAATTCCTATTCTCTTTATTGATTTTAATAGTTGGGATTTGATACTGCCAACTTTATTATTTGTATTTTTAGCTGATATTTTTTGTAATACCAAGTATGTTGTGTCTAATCACATACTTATAGTCAAGTGTGGCTCATTTTTTAGGGCTAAATATGATATAAAAAAAATAAAGCAAATTGAGGAATCTCATTCCTGGGAAAGTGCTCCGGCATTGTCGTTATCTCGGATAAGAATCTTATTTGTTGATGGGAAAAGTATTTTGATTTCACCAAAAGATAGGGCTCAATTTTTGGACTTATTATATTCCGTAAACAATAAAATAAAGATGTAGAGATGGCAAAGCGGTGCCTTGGGCATTTAATATCTGAAATAATTTAGTTTTTATTTGCTTATTACATTATTTATTGTTACTTTTGCACAAGACAAATTTAAAAATTATGACATTATATCCAAAATTGATAGAAGAGGCTCTTGCTACGGTGATTTATCCGGGTACCAAGAAGAACCTCATCGAGAGCGAGATGCTGGCGGATACGCCTAGCATCAACGGTATGAAAGTGAAGGTGGTTTTGCTTTTCCCTCGTGATACGGATCCTTTCCTGAAGAGTACCGTGAAGGCGGCTGAGGCTGCTATCCATTATCATATCTCTAAGGAGGTTGAGGTGGAGATTGTTACTGAGTTCAAGTCGGCTCCACGTCCGGAAGTTGGAAAGATGCTTCCTCAGGTGAAGAACGTCATCGCCGTAAGCTCGGGCAAGGGTGGAGTTGGTAAGAGTACGGTTTCTGCCAATCTCGCCATCGCACTTGCCAAGTTGGGTTACAAGGTGGGCTTGCTCGATACCGATATCTTCGGTCCTTCCATGCCAAAGATGTTCGGTGTAGAGGAAGAACGTCCTTATTCAGTTCACAAGGATGGCAGAGATCTCATAGAACCTGTAGAGAAATATGGCGTGAAGCTCCTGAGTATCGGTTTCTTCGTAAGTCCTACCACGGCTACCTTGTGGCGTGGCGGTATGGCTTGCTCTGCCCTGAAGCAGCTGATTGCGGATGCTGATTGGGGTGAGTTGGATTACTTTATCCTCGATACGCCTCCTGGCACCAGCGATATTCATCTTACCCTGCTCCAGACACTCGCCATTACGGGTGCGGTGATTGTAAGTACTCCTCAGCAGGTGGCGCTTGCCGATGCGAGAAAGGGTATTGACATGTATCAGAACGACAAGGTGAATGTGCCTATTCTGGGTCTCATCGAGAACATGGCTTATTTTACGCCTGCCGAGTTGCCTGAGAACAAGTATTATATCTTCGGTAAGGAGGGTTGCAAGAACCTCGCCAAGGAGATGAATGTGCCATTGCTGGCGCAGATTCCTATCGTTCAGAGCATCTGCGAGGGTGGTGATGATGGTGCGCCTGCTGCTACCAAGGTTGATTCCGTAACTGGTCAGGCTTTCTTGAGCCTTGCCCAGAGCATCGTTACCGTGGTGAACCGCAGAAATGCAGAGAAGGCTCCAACCAAGATTGTTAGTACACATAAGTAATCTATTCGGTTAGGTTTAAATACAAAAAAGCTAGGATTGCCCGCAAGCAGTCCTAGCTTTTTTATCAGGGGTTAACAGGGTTAACAGTTAACAGCTGTTTTTTGTATGGTTGACCCCGAAATGATGAATTGTACATAATTCATTATGAATTATACATTATCCATTATTAACGATTTCTTCCGTTTCATCCTCTTCTTCTGCAACTTCTGCAGGCAGATTCGCCTTGAGTCTTGCTGAGCGAAGTTGTTGTCTGAAAACCAGGCAGGTAGCGAGGAAATAGGCACCTGTCTGAATCCAGAGCGCCCTGAATTCTGGCAGAATATCTGAGAGCGATGCTCCCATACTGCTGATTCTGAGGAATCCTCTGATGCCGAAAGTGGATGGGAAAACCCACGCAAAACCTTGCCAAAAGGCTGGAATATTGCTCTGAGGCCACGAAATTCCCGTCATAAAGAGCAAGGGCACGGAGGTAAATACCACCAGAAGTATCACGTTCTCACGATATCTTACCAGACAGGATAGCATCAAGCCGAAGAATACGCAGGATAGAATGTAGGGCAGGAGGAACCCCAGGATGGTGGTCCAGGTAACCATGCTGACGAAGCCGAATAGCTTCGGAACTACCAGCGTAAGATACATGCCCATCACGGCATAAACCATGAAATAAACCATCGCCTTGCCGAATACGATGCGGAAAATGCCGCCATAATGCTTGCTCACCGGAACCAGTTCGCGGTTTCTGTTGAGCTCTCTCGATGTTCCCGCCGCCATTCCGATGCCCAGCAGCATGGTTTGCTGTATGATGAGCACCAGCACGCCCGGCAGGATGGCGTTGCCGTATCCGCCGGTGGTGTTGAATATCGGCACTTCATCGAATTCCAGTGGATGGGCGGTGAGTTCATCGTCTCTATCCGTGAATCCTCCACCTTTCGAAATCTGAATGCCCGAGTTGATGTGGCTCGCCACGCTCTGTGCTGTCTGGTAAATCGCCTTGTAGGTAAGCATCAGACTCATGTCGCAATAAACGCCCACATGTGCCTGTTCGCCACGGTTCAACTTGGTGTCGAAGTCGGCAGGAATATAGATGATTCCGTGCACCGCCTGCTTCTGCACCAGCTGCTTCGCCTCGTCGAGACTGTTGCAGTAATAGGTGGCCTTGGCATCGGGAGAGGCATCGTAGTCGCGGATAAACTCGCGGGATGTATGGCTGTGGCTCAGGTCTACAATCGCCGTATCCACCTCTCTCACCACCTCGTTGTTGTAAATCCACGAGTAGAGCAGCGGATAGCCCAGCGGCACCAGGATGCAGAAGATGAGCACTCCTTCGTCGCGGAACACATTGCGCATCTCCGTCTTCCAGATGAAGCACATGTCCCAGATGCCATTGATAATCTTATATAATAAACTACTTTTTAACATTTAACTCTTTAACTTTGAACTTTGAACATTGAACTTTGAACTTTATGATTAGTAAAGCTGTTGAATTCTTCGTTCTTCACTCTTCACTCTTCACTTTCCTACGGCAAATACTTGTAAACCAGCATGGCCTTCTTGATGTTCCAGACGGTGAGCATTGGCAGGGCGCAGAAAAGCACCAGCGCACCCCAGTGGAGCACAGCATCGCTCATCGGGAAACCATTGAAGATGTTCATCTGGTAAATCATGTAGTAGTGACGCATAGGGAAGAGCTGGCCGATGGCTTCGATAGGGGAATCCATGGCGAAGAGCGGATAGGTGGCTCCGCAGATGGAGAAACTCACCACGCCCCACAGCGAACAGATACTCATTGACATGCGGAGCGAAGGCATCAGTCCGAAGGCAAAAATTCCGAAGCACTGGCAAGCCAGTACGCTCATCACGCCCAGGAGTACGATGGGCAGTGCTCCACCCGGATGAGGGAACCCCAACACATAATAGACGTAGAACTCAAAGAGCAGGAAGATGCTCAGGAAGATGAGCGTCTGCGGCAGCATCTTGCCGGCGATGGCGAGATAAGGGTTGTTGTCCGACATGCGCATCCAGTCTCTGGCACGGTTGAACTTCAGCTCCGTTCCTATAGAATAAGGTGTAATCAGGAAGATGAAGAGCATGATGAGTCCCGGTACCATCACGGTGGAGAGATAGTAGTTGTAGTTGGCGTATGGGTTGCCAATCATGTGCAGATCCACGGCGATGGGTTGCAGGAAGGTCATGATTTCATCATTCGTCTTTCCCAGTGCCGAGAGCTTCGCCATTCCTGCCGCTGCGCCTCCCAGGGTAGAGATGGTCTTCAAATCTCGGAAGAGCAGGGAGCCTGCCGCCAGCGACACGCTGCTATAGTAGAAGGAAATCTTAGGCTGTCGGGAAGCCATCAGTCCTGCCTCCGTACCATCGGGAATGACCAGGAAGGCATAGATTTCGTTCTTCTGTATAGCATGTCTTGCCTCAGCGATGTTTTCGTAATGCGACACCACCTTGGTGGTCTGGAAGGCATCGAGCTTGTGCACCAGCTGTCGGGATGTAGCCGTGTTGTCCTGGTCAACGATGCCCACAGGCATGTCTGTAGGCACACCTTCCTTCATCAGTGAGGTGAAGAAGATCACCACCACGATGGGGAAGATGACCATGCAGAAGAGATAGATGGGGTTCTTCCACATGATGCCGCATTCTCTGAGGGCTATATGATATAATCTCTTGAACATAGAACTTTAAACTTAGAACTTGATGATAACCATCTGTTCCTAATATTTAATTCCTAACTATTAATTATTAATTCTTAATTACCAAAGACATTCCCGGGCGCAAACCCTCGAGCTTGGTGATAGGACGGGCCTTCACCTCGAAAGTCTTGCGGTCGTAATCGCCATTGTCCTTGGTGGCCTTCCAGGTGGCGTAAGAACCCTGGTCCTTCAGGTAATACACCTTCATCTTGATTTCCTTGTTGAAGGCAGGAACGAAAGCGGTGAACTCATCGCCCTTGTTCAAACCCTGCAGATGGTCTTCACGAACATTGAAGGTGCCCCACATATCGCTCATGATAGAGATGCTCATGATTGGAGAACCGAGACCTACCAGCTCGCCTACTTTAGGATAAACGTTGCTTACCTCGCCCTCGCACTGAGCCACCTGAACGGTCTCCTTCAGGAGATTCTTCACTACATCCACGGCGCTCTTCGAAGCCTGTGTGTTGTTGGCAGCCATGCGCTTCTCCTGCTCACGGGCACCGTTCTTCGCCATTTCATACTGGCTTCTGGCTGCTGCCACCTGAGCCTCTGTTGCCTTGAAGGCAGCAAAAGCCTCGTCGCGCTTCTGACCGCTGATGACGCCCTCGTTGTAGAGGTTCTGCATGCGGTCGTAGGTTTTCTTGGCGATGGTAGCGGCTGCTTCTGCCTGCTGAACCAGCTGGAAGGCACCCTGAATCTGCTCCTTGCGGGCACCGGCATCTGTGAGATCCTTCATCGCCTCGGCTGCCGCATTGGTAGCCTGGAGCATCTGCTCCTGCGATTTCATCTCTGGAACTTCGAGGATGGCGAGGGTATCGCCCACGTGAACGTAGTCGCCTTCCTTCACTCTTAATTCTACTACACGACCCGGCAACTTGCAGGATACTCTGTATTCTGATACTTCCACTTCGCCCTGGATGGTATCGTCCTTCTGTTCCAAGGTGAAGAAACCGATGACACCCACGAGGATGACTACTGCCGTAAATCCGATAACGGCGAGCAATATGTTGTTATGCTGTGATTTCTTAGACATATTTCTTTCTGAATTTTATTTTATGTTTTTATTATTACTGCAGGATACCCAGCGCCTTGTTCAAGCCCACCTGGGTAAGCTTCACGTCGATTTCGGCGTCAATCTTCTGGCTCTGTGCCTGCTGCCAGGCTGTTTGTGCAGCCATCACATCGGTTACCTCCATCACGCCTTCCTTGAATCCCAGGTTGGCGCATCTCAGGTTTTCCTCGGCACTGTCGATGTTCTTCATCGCCATGCTGAGCTTCTTCTGCGCTTCCTTTACCTTAAACTGGCTTTGGGCAATCTGAAGATGGATTTTCTCGCGGGTATCGTCGAGATTCATCTGGGCGATGTTGCTGGCTGCCTTGGCGGCACGCACCTTGTAGGCTCCGTCAAACCAGTTCCATACCGGCACCTGAACGATGACGCCCACATTCCAAACACCTGCAAACTTCTTCTCGAAACCATTGAAAACATTCGGATTCGAGATGGTGTATCCGCCGGTTAAAGCCACGTGTGGCAGATAGACGGCACGTACCAGATTGGTGGCCTGCTTCGAGATGTCGAGGGTGTTCTGCAGCATGCGCAACTCCGGACGGGTGTTCATGGCAGAATCGGATGCGGCTACCCGCTGCTGTTCCGTATCTACAGGTGTTCCTGACAGGGCCAGCGATTCCTTGTCTTCATCGGCAAGGGTTATCTGCTGGTTCATCGGGATTCCGCAGAGCTGACAGAGCAGCATCTTCGAGAGCACCAGTCCGTCTTCTGCCTGGGTAATCTTCATCTCGGCTTCGTTCACCTTCACATCTACCTTCAGTCCATCGGCCTTGGTGGCTACTCCCTGCTGAATCATCTTATGCACATCTTCGTTCAGCTTCTTCACGAGTTCGTGATAGCTGGTGGCAAGTTTGTACTTCTGTTTCAGGGAAACGGCGAGCCAGTAGGCCTGGTCTATGCTGTAGAGGGTCTGCTGGGTCTGCATGTCGAGGTCGTTGTCGGCGATTTGCTCACCGATGTCGGCTATCTTGTTGGCTGCGATGATGGCTCCACCCATGTAGATAGGCTGTCGCACCATCACGCTACCTGCCCACATGTTGCGGGTATCGGTGCGGAAGGCATCCACCACGCTCTGTCCCAGGGCGTTGCCCTGCTGCTGGATAATTCCACCTTTCTCGTTGAGCAATCCGCCAATCTTCTGCGCCTGTTCTGGGGTAAGCAATCCTTTGCCCACCAGTTCGTTCATCATATTGTTGGCGTTGCCGGAAATGCCGCCCAGGATATTGGATCCCAGATTGCTGAATGCTGATTTCTGACCATCATTGAGCAGTGAAATCTCCTTACTGAACCATTCGTATCCGCCCAAGGCATCAACCTTTGGCAAATATTTCGTGCGTGCCGACTTCTTCAGGTTGGTCGCCACGTCTTTCTTGAGCTTAGAGGCATTGAGCTGCTTGTTGTTGCGCAGCGCCATGGCACGGCAACTGTCCAAGTTCAATTCCAGGGATTGAGCCTCGGCGGCAGTCATTGCTCCCATCAGCATGATAAGAGTTAATATTTTTTTCATCCTTTTACAATAATATTATATAATATCAGATGCAAAATTATGGAATTATTCTTAAATGGCAAAGAAAATTTAATTATCAAATCTTTAAGAATCGAAAAATATATTATATTGTGGAAAAAAAGAACATACAAGATGAATTCTCGTTGTTCTTTTTCTCCTAAATGATATGATAAGTGATCCTGTTTTTATCTGAGATAAGTGGTTCTATTTATCTGAGATAAGTTATTCAAATTCAACGTTTATTTCTCCTTCCCATTCCGGATTGAACTGGATGTTGAATCCGCCGTTTCCTTTATCGTCTCCATCTTCTCCGTCTCCGCCACCCGGATTGTCGCCGGAACTTTCGGCTAGGCTGATGTTTGCCTTGGTGATGTAGTTGCACTTCACCTCGATGTTGTCTTTATCCAGTTCCCTGATGGTTTTGGCGTCGGCGTCGAGAATGCTGATTTTCATGTTCAGTCCCTGACTGTCTTCATGCGGGAAGGTATATACGGAATAGTCTCTCTGGTCTTTAGCCAGTTTGAAGATTTCGGTCTGGCGGCTGTTCACGCATCCATAACCGCTGGTGGCGTCGAGGGTGCTGCTGCCTCCCGTGTAGTAGAACTTGATGCTTCGGGCATTGGCTGGGATGACGGAGTCGGTGATGTGGACCTTGAATTGTGCCACGGCTCGTTTCAGTTCTATCGTCTCTTCGGTTTCCTCGCTGGTGATATTGATTCTGCCGTAATAATAAAAGGTGTCGGTGAGTTTGTTGTTGCTGAATTTTATCTTTTCCGGAGAGCTGATGGTGCAGTTGCCGGCTCCATTATGTCCGATGATGACTACCCGGTATTCGCCTTCGTCCAGGGCGACGGAGAGGTTGCCGAATCCCTTGTCTGTAGACAGGGTGTTGAGGGTCTTCACCTTTCCGATTTCATCGAAGATGCCGAGTGAGAGTCGGGAACATACTTTCTCCAGAGGGATGGCATTGGTGTCGGCTGCCTTGGTGTTGAATTCAGTCGACTGGTTCTTTCCCATGGAGACATGGAAGGTTACATTGGCGTTTGCATCATGTGGGTCAGTACTCGTTTCATCGAGTGCAAACTTTTCGCATGAAGTAAGCGTCACTACTAGCATCATCAGGAAGGATGCTACGAGAGCGTAGGTCTTCTTCTTCATATTATTTTAGGTTTTGGATTGCTTTCCTATGCATGGGTCAAGAAGTTTTCTTGTGCATGAAAGTCGTAGCAAATATACGTTTTTTCTGCGAAAGTGGCAAGGAAAAATTAAAAAATCTGCATTTCTTTTGCTAATTATCTGTTTTTTCGTAATTTTGCACATGAAAATCAGAGTAAAATGAGGGTTACACCTCTTTATATATAATAAGGTATAGAAGAAATATTTATGGATAAGAAAATAAAAGCATTGTTTTTCGACATCGACGGCACGTTGGTGAGTTTCAAAACCCATAGGATTCCGCAGAGCACGGTGGATGCCCTGGAGCAGGCAAAGAAGAACGGGGTAGAGGTTTATATCTCTACGGGTCGCCCCAAGCAGATTATCAACAACCTGGGGCAGATAGAGCATCTCATAGATGGTTACATCACGGCAAATGGTGCCCGCTGTTTTGTGGAGGATACCCTGGTGAGCCAGCATGCCATCCTGCCTTCGGATGTGAAGAAAATCATTGCGGCAGCCGACAGGGACAACTATCCTGCCATCGTGGTCAGCGAGAGCCGTTTTGCCATCCATCATTATACGGATGAGGTTTATGAGATTTTCTGCAAGGGATTGGGGGTAGACAGCAGCATCTTCATCACCGATGTGGATGAATTGGGTGATGAGGCTATCCTGCAGGTTACTCCTTTCTGCACCGTGGAGCAGGAGGCGCTCCTGATGCCTACACTCGAAAACTGCACCTCCGGAAGATGGCATCCTGCCTTTACCGACATCACGGCACGTGGAGCCGATAAGGGAAAGGGACTTCATGCCATGGCTGATTATCTGGGGTTGAACATTGAGGAAACCATGGCTTTCGGCGATGGCGGCAACGATATTTCTATCATCAAGGAAGCAGGAGTGGGTGTGGCAATGGGCAATGCCGGAGAGAATCTGAAGCAGGTAGCCGATTATATTACCACCCATGTAGATGAGGATGGAGTTAAGAATGCCCTGCTGGAATATGGAGTAATCTAAAGTGCAGCTTTCCTTTGATAAAACTTACCTTTTGGTTCTTTTTGGTGATAAAATGTTTCTAAAAGCAAATAAATATGCAGGAAATATACGAAAAAGATAGAAAACTAAGGTAATTGTGGCGTTTTGTTAGCAAAAAGTTTGTTTATTTTATAAAATGTATGTATCTTTGCACCCGAATTTGTAAGTTGTTAAACAAAAGAGGGATGATTTGTGACAAAAAGCTATGTTTGTAAGGGCGCTTGTCATATAAGAGATAATGAATATAAAGATATAAGGCAAAGTGATTTTGCCTCGTTGTTGACCCTGTCAACACTTATATCTCTCTCGTCTTGGGGATCGGCAGTGGCCGGTCCCCTTTTTCTTTTTAGAGAGATTTCTTTCTTTATAGATCAAATACTATTTATAGATGTAGTACTATTTAAAAAAGATGAAGTACTATTTATAGATGAAGTAGCTGCCTCCATCGCTTTGGCAATACTTCTTCAGAAGTTGGCTGATGAACTCAGCATTTTCTCGAACGTGCTGTTCATCTCCATCGTATCCGTTGATGAGAACCACCAGGTGGGTGGTGTCGATATTCATCTTGGTTCGCTCGTTATCGCTGGTTGGTGTTCCCACGCCACCTATCTTGTCTCGGTAAACAGGCAGACCTTCGATGTTGATCATGCCTCTGCCGATGCCCTCGTAGGGTTCGCCTGCCTTGCCCACACCCAGGGTCAGGATGTCTCCTTCAAACTTATCGGCATCAAAACCGCCGATGCTGTAGCCGTAGGCTATGCTCGCCAGATTTACCAGGTCTACCAGCGTATCTCTTTGGTAGAGTTCCTTGCCCTGGAGCATTCTTCGGATGAGGGCTTCTGAAGCAGGGCGATAGCGCGAAGGGTCCTTGCCGCAGGCACGATACACCTTTCGGGTGGCTGCAATGCCACTTATCTCTTTCAGCGATTCCGTGGTCAGCGTCTGCTTGTATTTTTCGCCAAGTGCGTGAATCTCATCCCAGAGTTCCTGACAATAAGGAGTGTTCACTACATTGGCTTCAACGCATGCACCCACAAAAGTGGGGCAAACCGATTCGATTTCTTCTGATACAATAATTTTCATGATGAATTTCCGTTTTCTGTTAAACCATACTGATTGATAGGGCAAAATTACGAAGAAATATTGTAATGACCAAAAGTTCTTTCTGTTTTTTCGTATATTAGTCTATGTATTCGTATGCGTGCATGTATGTGTATGCGCGCCTGTGTGCCTGCACATACATGTCATGTGTGTATGTATATAATAAGGAGTAAAAAAGGAGAAAAATGCATTTAATTGTTTATGAATGTTAAATATAGGTTTAGAATAAAACTTTTTTCGAGAAAAGTTTGGTGAATTCAAGAATTGTTTGTACTTTTGCACTCGCTTTTGAGAAATCAAGCATTGCTCAAAGCGAATAAAGAAAGAGTTCTTTGAAAGATTTTACATAAACAGACAAGTAGTAC